>ERZ651768.2290-NODE-2290-length-13368-cov-11.380558_pt1 | contig 13368 bp, 13 predicted proteins | sample MGYA00514754_ERZ651768 | MGnify/ENA metagenome assembly ERZ651768 | reverse complement strand
GTAGCCCGTAGGAGAATCGAACTCCTGTTGCCAGGATGAAAACCTGGAGTCCTAACCACTAGACGAACGGGCCAAATTATTGCTATGGTATAATTGAGGGGCGGGAAATTTATTGTTATAAAAAAGGCTCCAACAACCGATTTTTTGTAGAGACTAATCGTCCGATTTGGATGTGTCCAAGATATCAAGCAACTGGCCATTCTGGTGCAGTTCCATGGTAATATCGGCACCGCCAATCAATTCTCCATTTACAAACAACTGGGGAATGGTTGGCCAGTTTGAATGTTCACTGAGTTTAACGCGGATCATAGGATCTTCCAGGACGTTCACGTCCTTAAAGGTCACGCCGTAATGGTTCATAACCTGGACCACAGTGTTTGAAAACCCGCACATGGGCATCTCTTTTGTGCCTTTCATGTACAGGACGATGGGATGGGTGTTAATATCGTGTACAATCTGTTCTTTTAATTCCATATTTACCTCTTATCGTTTTACGAGTTTAATACCTTTATAACTGCAAGATTTACAGTGATAATGTTTTACATTGACAAAATATACGACACTGAGAACCTTCTGTTTCAAATTTCTTCGAATACGATGGATATGGCCCCCGCATTCCGGGCAATTATTTAATTGAGAGAATCGGTCAATCATTCTTTCCCGCCAGCGGTTAGCAATCAATATAATTGCAAGCAGGATCAGTGAGATTCCAACCAGGTCCGATACTTCAAATTGTTTTACAACGAAAATAGTCCCGTCCCTCAGCCACTTGATAACTTTACCAATTGCAAAGAAAATTGCCTTAATGAAAATATACAGATAATGTTTAATCTCCATATCTTCCACTAACAGAAAAATCCCTAGGGCAAGCAAAACCACTACCGTGATCTCAAAATTATATTCCTGCAGGAAAGGCTGGTGACGAGGCTTGGCAATCCCTTTTCGTTTTTGGGCCATCTGTTATTCCAAATTAAAGACCTTGGAAATTAAAAAAAATCCTTCACCTGCACAGAAGATTATAAAATACATATTTATCATAGATGAATTGTTCAAATCAGATTCTACCTGTTAAACTCAATCTCAATATTATGGATCATTAAATGAAACTTATCTCTTGGAATGTAAATGGAATTCGAGCAGCTGTAAAAAAAGGATTTCTAGATTGGTTGGATGAAGAGCAACCCAATATTGTATGCATCCAAGAAACAAAAGCTCATAAAGAGCAACTTACAAATGAAATTCTAAAAGATCATGGATACCATACGTATTGGCATTCGGGAGAAAAAAAGGGTTATAGTAGCGTTGCAACATTTTGTAAAGATGAACCATTATATGTTCAAGAAGGTTTGGGTATAGAAAAGTATGATCGAGAAGGACGAGTTTTACTTACTGAGCATGATGATTTTTTACTTTATAATATTTATTTCCCCAATGGTCAAAAAGATGATATTCGTTTACAATACAAATTAGATTTTTATGATGAATTACTTCCAATTATTAATGATCAAGTAGAATCGGGAAATAATGTAATTGTTACGGGAGACTGGAATACAGCACATCATCCGATCGATCTTGCAAGACCAAAAGAAAATATAAAAACATCAGGCTTTATGCCAATAGAAAGAGAACGATTAGATACTTATGTTGCTCATGGATGGAGAGATACATTTCGAGAATTTCATGAAGAAGGCGATCGGTATTCTTGGTGGTCATACCGAACAGGTGCACGGGATAGAAATATCGGCTGGCGTATTGATTACTTTTTTGTGAATGAAGGAATGGCAGACCTATGCATCGATGCCGATATTCATGATGAGATACTGGGATCAGATCATTGCCCCGTTTCACTAGTCCTGGATGTCTGATTTACAGCATCAATGCAACCGTAATTGTATCACAAAAAGCCATCCCTTTTCCGGTTAGTGAAACAGTCATTTCGGTTTCAATAATACATTCGTTCCATTTTTGTTTAACAATATTGAGATTTTGATAGAATTGGTTTTTATAATTTTCAGGAATTTGATCTAAATCAATCCCTTCTCTCATGCGCAATCCAAAGCCAATTAATTCATTAAGATGATTTATCTCTGTCAAAGTCTCTGTTTTTGTAACGGGTGATTTTCCAGATTCGATCTGTTGAATATAGTGGTCCAGGGATCGTGTGTTATTCCAGCGATGTATTCCGTCAAATCCATGGGCAGATGGTCCAAAGGCTAAATAGGGATGAATTCGCCAATAGTGGAGATTATGCTGGCACTCCATTCCCGGCTTTGCAAAGTTTGAGATTTCATAGGCAGGGTAGCCATTTGAATTCAAAATTTCGTGTGTTTTTAAAAACCAGTCACCTGTTTGATCATCTTTGGGCATACTTATCTTACCATTCTTCACCATCTGGAACAGATCGGTGCCTTTTTCCAACGTCAGTGTATAGGCCGAAATATGGTCTGGATCCATATTTATTACTTGGTTCAAATCCTGTTCCCAGACATCCCATGATTGACCTGGGATAGAATAAATCAGATCGCAGGTTACATTATCAAAACCAGCTGATCTTGCATGGTTATATGTATTATAAACCTGGTCTTGCGTATGTATTCGTGTTAAAAACTTCAATAAATCGGGTTGTAGAGATTGTATGCCCATGGAGATCCTGTTTATTCCCAAACTGTGAAAAGCTTTCAAACGATCTTTCGGTGCCTCACCGGGGTTGGCCTCTATAGTGAATTCTTTCACGTTAGAAAGGTCATATTTATTTTGAAGTGCTGATAGTATTGATTCTACGTGCATTGGCTCCAATAAACTGGGAGTTCCCCCGCCAATAAACACAGTGTCAAATTTCCATGCTGAACAATTAACACTGCACTTTTCTATTTCAGTTATAAGCGACTTGATAAATCTAGGGATCGATTCTTCACGATCTGCAATAGAATAGAAATCACAATACATGCATTTCACAGCACAAAAAGGAATATGAAGATAAATTCCGGCGGGTTGCATAGATGAATTTACTTTTGCAATTTTGATCATTGTGCCCCATCTTTTTGTGTAATGCGTAATCAGTAGATTGAAATTTCACTGATGAAAATAAAAGTAAAAATTATTAATACTAAAAAAGAGCATGAAATGTGTCTTGCTATTCGGAGACAGGTTTTCATTCTTGAACAAAATATATCAAAACAAATAGAAACGGATGATCACTTAGTTAATGTAACGCATATTCTCGCTTTTTCTAAAGAAAAAGCGGTAGGAACCGCGCGCTATAGAAGAACAGATTCCGGAATTAAACTTGAACGGTTTGCGGTGCTAAAACAATTTAGAAACCTTGGTATTGGAAAAGCGTTGGTTCTATTCATTTTAGAAAAATTAAAAAATTTATTTATCTTATTGCTCAGGAGTCGGTTATTGGTTTTTATGATAATCTGGGATTTGACCCAATTGGGGAATTCTTTTACGAAGCAGAAATACCACACCAGAAAATGGTTTACTCTGGTTAAGTTCTAAAATATGTCACAAAGTATTTATTCACGTCTAGGGAGGCTAATCTTTCCCTACTGGCCCGTTCTTTTGGTTTCTACAATATCAGCGCTGATATATGTGGTTTTCAACAGTCTTTCCATTTGGTTAACGGCTTCTCTTATCAACAACATTCTCACGGATTTTGACAAATTGGTAGAAAACCATAGGGCTTTGTCCAATGAGATTAATAGTTTAAATGATCAATTAAAATATTGGACAAACGAACTTATTCTTCGGGACTCACCCCTTGAAACTGTGAAAATATTATGTATCATAATACTGGCTGTTTTTATAATAAAAAATATTTTTCTTTATATTAAAAATATATGTCTAACCTATGTCCAATATAATTTGATAACCAAGATTCGGAATGATCTTTATCATCATTTCCATAATCTTTCTTTATCTTTTTTCGATCGGGAAAAAAGCGGTGAATTGACGTCCATAGTTGTAACAGATGTTTCTAATATGCGGATAGCACTGGGGACAAGTTTCCATAAGCTATTTGTTGAACCCATTAATATTCTAATGTTCATTTCTCTTTTATTTATAATTAATACGAAACTGGCTATTTATGCTACCGCTATTATTCCCATCACAGCGATGATTATTTTTTGGATCGGACGTAGTATAAGAAGAAAATCGAGGAGGACCGCAAAACAGATCGCAGGAATTATGGGTATCATTACTGAGATTCTGAATTCTATACGAGTTGTAAAAGCATTTGGAACGGAAGATATTGAGAGAAAACGTTTTAAACAGGAACAGGATCGTTATTATAACCTTATCTCAGAGCGAGCAAGATTACGATTAATAACATCGCCCATCACTGAAACCATCGGCGCCATGATTGGTGTTTCATTGCTCTGGGTTGGAGGTGTGGATGTATTGGTCACAGGCACCATGAGTTCTGAAGACTTTATCCGGTTTATTTTGATCCTTTTCAGTGTACTTGGCCCGGTACGATTATTAAGTAATGTAAGTGTTAATCTTCAAACGGGTGTCGCTTCTGCGGAGAGGGTTTTCAATATTTTAGATACACCGCCTGATATTATTGAAAAGCCTGATGCGCTAGATCTGAAAGATTTTTCTAAAGAGATTCAATTTGATAGCGTTGGATTTAATTATGATGGAGGTGGAAAAGTATTATCAGATGTTTCATTTTCTATCCATAAAGGAAGTATCGTTGCCATTGTTGGACCAAGCGGTGCTGGGAAATCAACTATTGCTGATTTAATTCCCCGGTTCTACGAGGTAAAAGAAGGTGCGATTACAATCGATGGTCAAGATATCCGAGATATAAAACTATTCTCGCTGAGAGATAAAATGGGAATCGTAACCCAGGAGACGATCCTGTTTGATGAAACTATTGAATTCAATATTACATATGGTATTTCTGAATCCACAGAAGAAGACTTGATCGCTTCATCTAAAGCAGCCAATGCCTATGATTTTATACAGGATCAACCCAATGGATTTCAAACAGTCATTGGAGAAAAAGGTGTCAAACTGTCCGGCGGGCAACGTCAACGCATTGCCATTGCGAGAGCCATATTTAATAATCCGCCCTTTTTGATTTTAGATGAAGCGACTTCAGCATTGGATACAAAATCGGAAAGATTGGTACAAAATGCATTGGATAATCTTATGAAAAATAGAACAGTACTGGTCATAGCACATAGATTATCCACCGTTAAGAATGCTGATCAGATCATTGTTATGGATGCAGGTAAAATCATACAAAAGGGAACCCACCAAGAGTTAATCCAGAATGATGGTCTATACAACCGTCTTTATCAATTCCAGTTAAGTTGAATTCCTAAAAGGAATTTTTACCTAGCATGCCTTCTAAATATGCAGAACGATATCGGCTTTTAAAAACTCGCAGTGCAAAGGATTGGTGGACTGCCACCTTTGGAGATCCGGTCAGTTGGATCGTTCTTGCTGCAATAGCTGATTGGAGAATCATCAGCCCCAATCTATTAACACTATTAAATTTTCTTACAAAAGTTATCTCTTCGGCAATCATTGCCTTTGGGGATCGATCAATGGTCTTATTTGGAGCTATTCTTTTGCAATTAGGAGTCCTGTTCGATCATATGGATGGCAACCTGGCAAGGTATAGGAATATGTCCACGATGAAGGGCGGATTTATGGACAGGATTCTTGATGGTGCTTCTATTTTGATCATTCTTTCCGCTTTATCCTGGCATGTATATTTAAAGGGAAATCCTGTTTATTATTTATTGCTGGGCCCTTCTACGGCTTGTTTTTATTTGATCATTTGTTATATGTACTGGTCTTACGCGTTCTATGAACACAAAACCCTCGGGGGATCTAAGAAAGTTAATCCCGGGGCTAAGGATTTAACTGACAGGGGAGTTTCCACTCTTAATTATATTATAAAAGGACAAAAGAAAATATTCAATTTCAATCATATAGATTACTATTTCTGGATCAGCTTCGCTATTATCATTGATCAACCCGAAATGATTCTCTGGCTTCTATTTGTCATAATAGGATACAAAGTAATAGACAGATTCATCATGAGGGTGAATCATCTTGAAAAGCTAGATCACAAATAATCAAAATGGCTTATCATCATCGCCATGTATTTATGATATATTAGAATTCTTTCTGGCATTGATTCGGATAACCACAGGATCATCATCCTTATATATGGCCAATCCATCGGATTCCATTACACTTTCTATTGTAAATCCGTTTGACTCTAGTTGGTGAATTAAATCTTTTTTATGTATAAACCTCCTTTTATGGTCTGTGCTATAAATATCGTGGCCTAAGAAATCTCCTGTTCCATATAAATTTGATTTTACAGAACGGCTTTCCGTGAAAAAAAGACCATTAGGCGGTAGAATTCTGCTCATCATTTCAATCGTTTTGTCTGCCTCGATCTTGCTCAACGCGTGTAGAACAAACCGGGCGTATCCGTGATTGATTGTATATGGAAAATTTTCTTCAATAGACAAAATATCCTTACAAATAAACATGGGGTTAATGTTTTCTTTCCTTATCTGAGTGATCACAATTTCAGATTGATCTATGGCGTAAACTTGGAATCCATGATTTGCAAAGAAAAAAGAATCTCTGCCATTTCCACACCCCAGTTCGAGTATAGATTCCCCTTGAGACATCATATTGCAGACATGAACAGCAAAAGAGGAGGGCTCATCCAGCCCTTTCTTTTTCGAATAATATTTGTTCCAATAACTTTTATTCATGATAATAAAGAATTTGGGAGTTTCAATATTCGTAAACTATGGTTTCATATCAAAGGTTGCTTTAAGATTGGTGATTACCAAACGCAATATGTCTGGTTTAACCGTAACATTGTTATTCATCTAATACGATAGAATGTCTTCCAACCGCCCAATCAAGATTTTATTCGATAGCTATCATTTATACCATCTACCCCAGTTTGACCCTGTCATCGATTTATTGTCACATGATGATCGGTTTGAGATTTTTCATTCCACCTGTTCGGATAACAAAAAAATTGAGTTGGATCTTTGCCTGCCTGTTCTTGAATCAAAACCAGGGATTTTGGTTTTTGCTGAGACTGAGGAAAAACGGATAGAAAAAATTCGTGCTCTTGATCTGGATGTATTTATTTGCGGCTGGTCACGTTATCCTATTGGGAAATTTGTTTCCAAGAATACATTGGTTGGTATGATCTACCATGGGATTGGGGTTAAACCATCCTATTGGAGAGATAATTCAACACGATTAAACATCCGCTTTGTTGAAGGCCAATACCGTATGGACCAATTAGTTAATCATGGTATTGAAACGAATCTTGTGCTCACAGGATTTACAAAACTTGATCCATTGTTCCATGGTGATGATGAACCGTTTAACGATTTGAAAAATTCATTGCGATTAGATCCTAATAAAAAGACAATTCTATTTGCTCCTACTTTTTATCCCAGTTCAATTGAAAAGTTTGGCATGAAGCTCGGTGAGTATACAATGGATTATAATGTGATATTAAAACCCCATATGTGGACATATTTTATTGATGAATTCTCCGAGTATAATTTGAAACCGCAACGCAAACTGGTCTATAATTTGTCGGAAAAATTCGACCATATTAAACTGCTGGGTCCGGAAATCTATAATATTATTCCATATTACCAGATTTCAGATGTATTACTTACGGAAGCATCCAGTACTATTTATGAAATGATTGCGCTGGAAAAACCTGTAATCGTGAACAGATTTTTTCGTTTAAAGCTGTCTCACAAACTATTTCGATATCGTTTATTTAGAAAAAGGCTGAGTAAAGAGATGAATGATGATATTTCTAATTTTTGTTTTGAGATGGAAAAGGCCAGTGATTTACCTAGCATGTTAGAAACCAGTTTACGAGATAATTATAATAAACTGGATATTCTGCGTGACTACCAGAAAAAGATGCTATTCCAACTGGATGGAAAAGCATCACAACGGGTGCGGGATGCCATTTTGGATCGATTAGAAAATCGGTCCTGAAATGATAATATGAAGCTTCTTTTCTTTATTACTAAACCCTATTCTGTTCCGATTTTGAGCCCAATTGAATCTTACTGTTCTTCAATAGATCAGATTGAAGTAGCCTGGTTTAAGGCGGGTTCAGCCAAATCACTGGATCTCAAGGGCAGGATATTAGAAACAACAGCTGATGTTATTGAATTTGATCCGGATGCCGTGATTGTGCCAGGAAATGTGGTACCTGATTTCTGGCCAGGAATCAAAGTGCAAATTTTTCACGGCTTATGTGAAGAGAAAAAAGGCCATTATGACATCACCGGGTTTTTTGATCTTTATTGTACTCCTGGTCCGCAGATGACGGAAAAATTCATGGAACTCGGAGAACAGTATAATACATTTTTAGTTCGAGAAACCGGTTGGCCAAAACTGGATTTATTATTCCCGGTTCCAAATGCAGATGAAAAAAAAATTACCCTGGGTTTAAATCCAGATAAAAAACTTATTCTTTATGCGCCTACGTTTTCCCCAAAGTATACATCTGCAGATGATCTCTTTGGTTCGATTCAAGAATCACAGTTTCTAGAACATGAATGGGTGGTCAAATTTCATGATCTTGAAAAGAATGCTACAATTGAACGTTACAGAACTCTTAATTCAGATCTATTCAAAATAATTGAGAATAAAGACATATTGCCGTGGATGACAGTTGCTGATTTGTTAATTACAGATACATCCTCGGTCGCCTACGAATTCCTTTTACTGGATCGGCCTGTCATAACATATCAAGCTTCTGCCCGTTTTGAAAAAGGGATTGATATTACTGAGCCAGAACATTTGATTGGGGCAATAACGAGATCGATTGAAGATCCAGGAGAGTATACAGAATCCAGGAAAGATGTATTATCCGATATACACCCCTATTCTGACGGCCAATCTTCACAGCGGTTAATAAGCACAATAAGCAATGTACTTCAGAGCGATGAATTGAATCGGCTGCAACCAAAACCCAGAAACTGGATCCGAAAAAAGCAGATAAGAAAAATCGTCAGCCTATGAAGATTTTGTTTGAACACCAGCATCTTTATTATCTTCCCCAATTCGAACCGATTATACAGGAATTGAAAAGAAGGGAAGTAGAAGGTATCTATGGTTCACTTTCCGAATCAGTGCCGGAACTTGAAAAAAAAATCTTCAAAAAAGAAATGGAGCGTTTAGGTGTGGAACTGATCGGGGCAAATTTTGAACCCCAAAGAAGGCGTATAATAAAAGATATGAATTTTGATCTTATTTTTGTTGGAAATAAAACATCACTGGGGGCTATAAAAGCAAAGAACTCTTTTTCTATTATGATCTATCATGGAATCGGTTTGAAACAGTCCTATTACACTGATCTTACCAATAATATGGATTTAGTATGTGTAGAGTCACCTGTCAGAGATGCCCAACTTCAGGATATGGGCTTTAATTCTGTTGAAACAGGGCTTACAAAGTTAGACCTTTTGGAAACGATGGATTATGATTCTCAAGATCAACCATCCAGGCCGAGTGTTTTGTACGCACCTACGTTTTTCCCTTCATCGCTTCAAAAATCCATTCCCTTTTTAAAAAAAATGGCAACGTATAAGATCCAAATTAAACTTCATCACTTTTTTTGGACCGAACCAAAATATGGTATCATACGCCAGGAATTGGAGGATGTAATTAAAAATCTGGACCACGTTTATTTATGTCCATTTGAAGACTACAACATTTTGAAACATTTCCCATCTGCTGATTTACTCGTTTCAGACTTTTCATCCACCCTTTTTGAATTTTTAATGGTAAATAAACCCATTGTTCAGGCTACTTATTTTTCTCGGAGATTTAAATACCGTTTATTCCCACATCTACTGGAAAAACGAATGGATCGAGAAAGAGAAATGATGATTGATTTTGCCCTGAAATGTGAAACACCAGATAAACTTTCCGATTTAATTGGGTTGGGACTTTCAAATCATGAGGACTTATCAAGCCAGAGACTAAATGCCTGTAAGCAATTCCTCGGTGAAGTAGATGGCAAGGCATCCCAAAGGGTTGTCAATGCAATAATAGAGTCTGGAATTCCAATTGGTCACCGGGGTTGATTCTGTTAATATTATGCCTGATATGAAAGCATTTATCTTAGCGGCTGGCGTGTCTCGCAGGCTCTATCCTCATACCTATGATGTACCTAAATGTTTACTTGATGTTGGTGGAAAACCAATCATTCATTATCAATTGGAAGCATTGGAAAGCCTTGGGATTCTCGATATTACAATGGTAGTCGGGTATCACCGTGAAATGCTCACCAATCATGTAAAGCAAGAGTTTCCAAACCTGAATTTCCATTTTATTATTAATCATCATTATTTCGAAACAAATACTGCTTATTCAATTTATATTGGAAGAAACCGGTTAAGTTCGAAGCAAATTTTAATGAATGCAGATGTAGTATATCCCAAAGAATTATTGAAAAAAGTAGTTAACTCATCCTACGAGACTGTTCTGGCGGTTGATATAAAATCGTGCGGCAGGGAAGAAGTAAAGGTTATTGATGGTGGTGAAAATAAAGTCGTTGCCATAGGAAAAGATTTAATCGAAACTCAGTGTCTAGGTGAATTTATTGGTGTAGCCAAATTATCTGAAGAGTTCACAGGTTTTTTTTCTGAATCGCTGGCTAACCTGATTAATGCCGGAGGAAAAAATGATTATTTTGAAGCTGGAATTCAACCGTTACTGGATAAAACAGACGTTCATTTTATAGATGTATCGGAATATCCCTGCCTTGAAATTGATTTTATTGAAGATTTAGAATCCGCTAGAAAATTATTCAAACAAAACCTTTAATACATTGGCAGAAATCAAACCCTTCCGGGGATACTTGCCTCCCCCTGATTTAGCTAAAAAAGTATCTTCTCCACCCTACGATGTATTGTCATCAGATGAAGCTAGATCGATTACGAAAAAGAACAGTGATTCTTTCCTGAGGGTCATTAAACCAGAAACAGATTACGAACCTGAGAATGAACCGGAGAGAGAAGCACTTCACCATCATGCAGCAGAGAATCTAGCAGGATTTATTAGATTCGGTAGTTTAATTCAGGATGAGGAACCGTGCTTTTATATTTATCAAATATCCATGGATGACCACATTCAAACTGGAATTATAGCAGCAGTTTCTGTTCAGGAGTACAATCAGGGTTTAATTAAAAAACATGAACATACCCGTCCTGAAAAAGAGACCGATAGAACCTTGCATATTGAAATTACCAATGCAAATACAGGTCCGGTTTTTCTCACATTTAGAAATAAAGGTGGATTCCAAAATCAGATCTCGAATATAATAAATCAAAAAAAAGATATTACTTTCCAAGCAGATGACCGAACTATTCATACATTATGGAAAATTAAATCCCCTGAAATACTGGAATCGCTCAAACGTTATTTTGAATCTATCCCTGCTTTATACATTGCTGATGGGCATCACCGTGCAGCATCTGCGGCCCGAGTGCAAAAATTTCGAGAAAGTAATAATTCTCGACACCAAGGAAATGAACCTTATAATTATTTTCTATCTGTTATTTTTCCTCATGATGAGGTTCAGATTCTAGGTTATAACCGTGTAATCAAAGATTTGGCCGGGTTAACTAAAGATCAATTTTTAAGACTAATTCAAAATAGTTTCACTCTCATACCCTTATCTAAACGCCAAATACCCAGGAACCAAAATACCTTTTCTATGTATTTAAATAATAAATGGTATAAGCTGGATGCAAAAGATGAAATTATTACTGATGATTCTGTTTTAGGGCTGGATGCTTCTATATTACAAGATCATCTATTGAATCCGATTCTGGAAATAAATGACCCGCGAACCAATAAAAGAATTGATTTTGTGGGTGGTATAAGGGGTTTGGAAGAATTAGAGCACCGGTGCAGTCTGGATGCAAAAGTGGCCTTTGCACTGTATCCAGTTACTATTAATGAACTTCTAGATGTTGCAGATGAAGGAAAGGTAATGCCGCCAAAATCCACTTGGTTTGAACCAAAACTAAGATCAGGACTTATAGTTCGTTTATTGGATTAAGATATTTAGATAAAAGATTGAATGGTTAAATTCGTACAGATAAATATCAGTCTATTTTATTGAGGTTTAAAGCATGAGTTTGCTTAAAAATGAGTTACAGAACCAGATACCGGACGTCCAAAACGAGATCAAACAGCTGATTGCTGATAAAGGTGATAAAAAAATCAGTGATGTGACGGTTGCCCAAGCTTATTCAGGGATGCGGGGCATAAAAGCATTTGTCTGTGATACATCTTCTGTTTCTGCTGATAAGGGTTTGATTGTAAGGGGCATCCCACTTCTGGACATTACCCATATTCTCCCAGAAGAAGTTTTCTTCCTGCTGCTTACAGGCAGATTGCCAGAAGAGTCAGAACTTGTGGATTTGAAGAAAGATTTTTCATCTCACCTGGACGTTCCAGGCTACGTATGGAACCTGCTAAAAGAAATGCCATCTGATTCCCATCCCATGACCATGTTCAATACGGCAATTCTTGCTATGCAGGGCGAAAGTGTATTTCGGAAACGATATGATGAAGGAATGTCAAAAAGTGAGTATTGGGAAGCGATCCTGGATGATGGGATACGGCTTTTAGCAAAACTGCCTACTCTGGGAGCCGGTATTTACCGTATGAGATTTGAAAAGGGGGAGCGTATTGCACCGGATCCAGAACAGGACTGGGCAGGAAATTTCGTACATATGATTGGGCTGTCAGATGAAACAGGAGATTTCCATAAATTGATGCAGCTCTATTTCATGCTTCATTGTGACCATGAAGGCGGAAATGTGAGTGCATTTGCTTCCCATACGGTTGCTTCTGCTTTATCGGACCCCTATTATGCAGTCTCTGCAGGGTTGAATGGGCTTGCCGGTCCGCTCCACGGTCTTGCCAACCAGGAATGCCTGAAATTTGTATTAAGTGTTCGGGATGAATTTAATGGATTGCCTTCTGAAGACGAATTAAAAGACTATTGCTGGAAACGCCTAAACAGCGGACGAGTAATACCCGGCTATGGACATGCGGTTTTAAGATGCCCCGATCCAAGGTTTACAGCTTTCATAAAATTTGGTCAGGACCATATCGAAAATGATGATGTTTTTGGTATCGTGGATCGATTATTTAAGGTAGTCCCAGGTGTATTGCAGGAACATGGGAAAGCAAAAAATCCCTGGCCCAATGTGGATGCAGCATCAGGTTCACTGCTTTATTATTATGGATTGAGAGAGTTTAATTTCTATACGGTACTCTTCAGTATTTCCCGTACCATGGGTATGA
>ERZ651768.2288-NODE-2288-length-13372-cov-4.905980_pt1 | contig 13372 bp, 11 predicted proteins | sample MGYA00514754_ERZ651768 | MGnify/ENA metagenome assembly ERZ651768 | reverse complement strand
CTAAAGCCCCGCTGACTCGGCGGCTCTAGCAGCGTCAATGATTCCTGTCGCCGACACTGCACCCTCGTAAGGCAACATCAGGCCTATCCGCGGGAAGCTGGAGGTGTCGTCGGTAGTTCCCATTTGCGCGTCCTCTATCGGTGGTAACCGCGGACTCTAGCCCCGCCTTTTTCACCTGCTACTTTCGCATTAATGACCAGGCCAAACATCCTTTTCATAGTGAGTGATCAGGAGCGTCAGCGTGACTGGCTGCCGGAAGATCTCAGTCTTCCGGCACGGCAGCGGCTCATCGACAACGGCCTTGAATTCACCAACCACTACACGCATACATCTCCGTGCTCGCCTGCGCGAGCCACCCTGTTCACCGGTCAGTACTTAGCTGAGCACGGGGTCACGGAGAACTCGTCATATCCGACCAACACGGAACTGCCCAAGGACGCTCTCACGCTCGGAAAGATGCTCAGAGAGCAGGGCTACTCAACGGCCTACAAGGGGAAATGGCACCTAGAGGGCCGGCCGGACCCCGATATGGAGGCCTACGGATTCAGCGACTGGACCGGCAACGACCAGCAGTTCTGGGGTCTTGCCGGGAGCGGGACAGAGTACGACGAGCCCATCGCCCGCGACGCGGCGGACTGGATTCGGGCCCATGGAAACGACGACGAACCGTGGTTCTTGACTGTTGGGCTAGTCAATCCCCACGACATCTTGTGGTTCCCGATTGATCAACCCTGGTATTGGGAGCAGGAACCAGACAGGTATGACTTTGCCCGCAACCAGATGGGACAACGCGACTGGGGTCGAGCCGACAACCTGCCTCCCTTCACTCACGAGGTGGATCGATGGTTCACCGACTTGCCATCCAACTTTGACGATGACCTCCACACCAAGCCCGAGGTCCATCGGAGTTGGATGGCCGGATGGTTGGGCGTCTACCCCTATCTCGATCTCGATCGCGATGACACCGACATGTGGTTACGCCAACTCGACTACTACGTGAAACTCCACCAGTTGAGCGATCAAAGCCTCGGCATGATCCTGGACGCCATGGACGACATAGGAGGCTGGGACGACACGATCCTCATCTTCACCGCTGACCATGGCGACCAGTGCGGTTCCCACGGGCTTCGTTCGAAGGGCCCCTGGAACTATCAGGAAACGATGCGGATCCCGCTCTACATGGTGGCTCCCGGGGTCACTCGGCCAGCAACGACCAGCCACTCTTTGACGTCCGCCGTTGACCTGGCACGCACCATCGCCGAATTCGCTGGTGTGAATGTTGCAAACATCCCGACACTTCAGGGCGAGTCGATGCGACCCCTCTTCGAGGACCAAACAGCCAAGATCCGCGACTATGTGCTCTTCTCGCAGGAGTGGGCGTGGTGGCCGGGCGTCGAAACTTGCCGGTATGCCAGTTCGGGGATGTTCGACGGAAGACACAAGTACTGCCGCTACTACGGCGTTGGTGGTGGCTATAACGCGTGGGGCCAAAAGTTTGCCGGTGACGAGATGCTCTATGGGCGTAACGCAGCCTTCGACGAGCACGACCACGAGATGTACGACCTCCAAGAAGATCCACACGAGTTGGTCAATCTGGCCCTCGACCGTGGGCTTCGACACGACGTCCACTCGCGTTTCGCAGAACTACGGTCGATTGAACATCAGGTCTACGCAAACGGCTTCTAGCACCAGTGCCGACAGAGTCGAATTGATGCAGTTTTCCGACTGGCGCCGCCCAACAGGCTTGGTGCGGCAACTGGACTCAATGCGAACTGACTACGAAAGATTTTTTGTCAGACCGTTTACACCTCGATTTGGCGCAGAGTTTGTTGGGCTCAGCGTCAATGAACTGGATGGTGCGACGATCAGCCTTGTCCGCGATGCGTGGATGGATTGGAAGGTCCTGGTCTTCCGTGATCAGGACATCACCTCGGCCGAGCAGTTGACCTTTGCTCTCCAGTTTGGCCAAGTTGATCACCACCCCTATTTAGCAAAAGGGGAATCCGAAGACCTCTCCGTTCTTGACAACCCTTTGGCCCCTCCATTTTTGGAATCGAATCCGCCATCAGAACGGTCTGGCCGTTGGCACTCCGACGCCACGTTCCGTAGCTGCCCGCCCTATGCGTCTTTCCTACTCGCCCGAATACTGCCGTCAGTGGGTGGAGACACCTTGTGGGCTGACATGGAGCAGGTCTATGAGGGGCTTAGTGACGAGGTCAAATCGCTGATCGATGGGCGAACTGCCTCACACTCGCTAACGAAATCAAGCTTCGTCTCTATTAAGCCAGAGGACCTTGAGGCGGAACTGGAACGATTTCCACCACAACACCATCCGATAGTCCGGACACACCCGGTGACGGGCCGCAAATCGCTCTATGTCAACAGCGTATTCGTGGACCATGTCGATGGTCTTCAGGATGATCTGGGCCAGAAACTGCTAGCTCACTTGGTCTGCGAGGTTCACAAGCCGGAATACCAGATGCGTCTTGGCTGGGAGGTTGGATCCCTCGCCATGTGGGATAACCGCTGTACCCAGCACTGCGCGGTATACGACTATTACGAGCGACGTCGGGTGGAGCGAGTGACACTGGCCGGGGAGCGACCGGTCTGAACTAAAACCGACGGAACAAGCGTCTGGTCAATATCGTTGCTGGCGTACTCGCCAGGCTATTGCCTGAAACGTAGCTAGTTCAGCTGCAGAGAGAATCTTTCGTCGTGTCTCACCATGAACTGGATGCCATCGTCATAGGGGCCGGAATCGCCGGTCTTTACACGATCTATCGACTTCGCGAAATCGGGCTCTCCGTCAAAGCCTTCGAAAAGGGAGACGGCGTAGGTGGGACGTGGTACTGGAACCGCTATCCGGGTGCCCGGTGCGACGTGGAAAGTTGGGACTATTCCTACTCGTTCTCCGAAGAACTCGAACAGGAATGGGACTGGACGGAGCGATATCCCACCCAGCCTGAAGTAGAGCGCTACCTCAACCATGTCGCCGACCGGTTCGACCTCCGTCGGGATATCGAGTTCGGCACGCGTGTTGATCAAGCCCGGTTTGACGAGGAACAGAACAAGTGGATCATCCGCACCTCCAAGGACGAGACAGTTTCAGCCCGGTACCTCGTAAGCGCAGCTGGCGCTCTTTCCGAGAGTTTTACACCAAAATTCAACGGCGCTGAAAGATTTGCCGGAGAGCAATATCACACTGCCAGCTGGCCAGCTGAGGGAGTCGACTTGGCAAACAAGCGTGTTGGCGTGATCGGTACCGGCTCAACGGGTGTGCAACTAATCCCCCAGGTCGCGAAACTGGCCAAGCGCCTCTTTGTCTTCCAGCGAACGGCGCAGTATGCGGTACCGGCGCGGAACTACCTGCTCGATGAAGACCTTCGCCGTGACCTGAAGTCCGATTTCCGCCAAAGATGCGAGGACAAGCGGGCGAACCCTGTTGGGGTGTCCAACTTCCCCACCGATCCCCCCTCTGCGTTGGAGGTGGACGTCGATACCCGTAGAGAGATTCTCGAAGCATCATGGCAACGTGGCGGCGCACCAGCGGTATCGCGAAGTTTCAGTGACACTGTTACCAACATCGAAGCCAACCACCACGTTTCTCAGTTTGTAAGCCAGAAGATCCGAGAAAAAGTTGACGACCCCGAGGTCGCCGACAAGTTGCTGGCGATCGACCACCCGCTCGGCTCCAGGCGGCTGATCGTCGATATTGACTATTTTGAGACATACAACCGGGGAAACGTCACATTGGTGGACACGAAATCCTCACCCATCGAGGAGATCACCCCTCAGGGGGTTCGGACGGGTGACAGCGAGTACAACCTTGACGTTCTGGTCTACGCAACGGGCTTCGACGGTATGAGTGGCGCGTTGCTGTCGGTGGACATCCAAGGAATCGGAGGATTGTCACTCCGAACAAAGTGGGCAGACCGACCAAGTGCTTTCCTCGGCCTAGTAGCAGCCGGGTTTCCAAACCTTTTCATGATCACCGGGCCCGGTAGCCCAGCCGTCTTCAGCAACGTGATCTTTGCCATCGAACAGCACGTCGAGTGGATCACAGACTGTCTCGCATACATGGATGAACACGACCTTGATCGCATCGACGCTGATCTAGAAGCCGAGACCCATTGGACCCAGCATGTTGATGAGGTGGCCAAGAATGTTCTCGTCGGCAAAACAAAGTCATGGTGGACAGGAGAGAACATCCCCGGCAAGCCAAGCGGCCTCACTATGTACCTTGGAGGGACGCACACTTACCAGGCCAAACTCGACGAAGTCTCTCATAACGGGTACGAGGGCTTCATCTATCAAACTCGTTAGACGGCGTATCACAACGTGGTCGCCAGCTGTCCGAAGGGGTTTCTTGTACCGGGACGACGCTGACGCAAACGACCGCACCCGGCGCCTATAGGAGTCAGAGATGCGACTTTGGAGCGACGGGGTTGATCCGTTCCGGGATGAGGCACAAGCCCTACTTGAGTCCCTCCCCCCAACCTCGGTGTTCAGCCCATGCACCGATCCCGGAGGGGACCTCGCGGAACAAGTGACTGAGACCCGCAAACTGTTCGAAGAAAGGTCGTCACAATCACCCAGGAGTGCTTCCGCACTAGCTACGGACCGGGTCATCGAGGGACCTGGCGGTGACCTGCGACTCCGAGTCTTCTCACCCGAAGGCGTGATTCGTGCCCTATTTCTCCACCTCCATGCCGGTGGTTGGATCCTGGGTGGACCCGAAATGGCCGATCAACAGAACGAGGCACTCGCAAGAAACCACGGACTAGCGGTGGCCAGCGTCGACTATCGCCTAGCACCCGAAGATCCGTATCCGGCCGCTCCTGACGACTGCGAAGCCGCCGCGGCGTGGCTTCTATCAGAAGGTGCTGAAGAATTCGGGGCAGAACAAGCGTTAATCGGCGGCGAATCATCAGGCGCCCACTTGGCACTCGTGACCGCCAACCGAATCAGGGACCGTCTCGGCCTAGGCGACCGCCTCCTCGGACTGAACCTGGTCTTCGGGATCTACGATCTAAACGGCACACCTAGCCAACGTGACAACGGTGGGCGCAAAGATCTGCTGAATCCTCCGGGAATTCGAACGTTCATTGAAGCGTTCACCCCTGGCATGTCAGAAACGCAGCGTCGGGACCCTGACGTTTCGCCACTGAACGCAGATCTGTCAAATCTCCCCCAAGCCCTCATTTCGGTCGGCACCAACGATCACTTCCGCGACGACTCCTTGTTCCTCGGCACTCGCCTCTTGGCCGAAGAATGGCCAGCAGAACTCGCCGTGTTCCCCGACTCACCCCACGGCTTTACAGCCTTGCCATCCAACATGGCTGCGTCCTTTCAGGAGCGGCTGGATAGCTGGGTGGTAAATCGACTCACGGAAAATGGTTCCTGAACCGCTAGACACCTAAGCCATGGAACTCATTGATAAGCGAATCATCGTCACGGGCTGTGCAAGCGGCATGGGAGCCGCGACCGTACGGGCATACGTCAAGGCTGGCGCGCAGGTCGTTGGTATGGACATCTCCGAAGCGGCTGGGAGCCTCGTCTGTGACGATGCCGAAGGCCCGGGTACCGCCACCTTCCTCTCGGTTGATGTCGCCGATCACGGTCGGGTGCAGGAGGCATTCAGTACAGCGGTCGAGTCGATGGGCGGGTTGGACGCGCTGGCACACCCGGCGGCTATTCACGCGGCTTCCTCTGCCAGCGACGTCAGCGTGGCCGACTGGGACTACCTGTTCGCCGTGAACGTTCGCGGCACCATGCTCACGAATCAGACAGCACACAAGTACCTCAAAACCTCTGGTGGGGGCGCCATCATCAACTTTGGTTCCATCTCCGGGCAGCGCCCCGAACCAAGCGCTGCCGCCTATTCCGCATCAAAAGGTGCGGTCCACGCGTGGACACGCACAGCGGCAGGTACCTGGGGCGCGGACAACGTAAGGGTCAACGCCGTTCTTCCAGCCATCAAGACACCCATGTTCGAAGCAGCCAAGGAGGGGATCAGCGAAGAACAACTGACCGAGAAGTATTGGCGAAACCTCCAGAGCATCGCCTTGGGTCAGGACTACGGCGACCCGGATCGGGACCTTGGTCCCGTAATGATCTTCCTGGCCTCTGACGCGTCCCGCTTTATCACCGGCCAACTCATTCCCGTTGACGGAGGACAGAGCAACGTCCGGTAGGTGACACCGCCGACCGCATGTTGCGGCTTCGGTTCCCTTCCCTTGACACCCATGGTTGGGGCTAGAAGGACCAGAAGTTCCTGAAGGTTCCTGCCGGTAGGAAATGGGCGATGCTCGGCAGGCCCGGTATCTGGGAAATTGGCACGGAAAACACCAATTAGAGAAACTCAAGCCCCGTCTCGAGTCGGGGGCGCTTCGAAATCCGTCAAAGCCTTCGAGAGACCTACTGTTAGCGGGACTGAAAGATCGAGTGGGAGGCGCGATGATCGAGGATCTGAGTGGCCGGGTAGCTGTGATTACCGGAGCAGCCTCTGGAATCGGACTGGCCATGGGCGAGGCCTTTCTTGATACCGGGATGACCGTGGTGTTGTCCGATGTGGACGAGATGACTCTCGGCGCACAGGTCGAGCGCTTGTCAGCCAGTGTTGGGGGCCGTGTGGATGGTGTTGTGTGCGACGTCACTGATCCGAATGCAACCTCAGATATGGCTGACTCAGCGTGGGACCGCCATGGGGCGGTTCACATCCTCTGCAACAACGCGGGTATCGCTTACGCCGCTCCAATATTGGAGAGTACCCCTACGGAGTGGAGGTGGACCTTTGACGTGAACGTGCTGGGTGTGGCCCACGGGGTGATGGCGTTCATCCCCCGGATGGTTGAAGCCGGTATCGGACATGTCGTGAACACGGCCTCAGAAGCCGGCTTGGCGACCAACGTCATATGCGGGATGTACGCAGCCAGCAAGCACGCAGTAGTTGGGTTATCCGAAGCCCTCTACCGCGAGTTGGAAGACACACCAATCGGGGTCTCTTGCCTATGCCCTAATGCGGTTTCAACAGCCATCTTTGATGTGGATCGACTCCGCCCAGACTGGGTGGCGGCCGACGGGTCCGGTGACGACCTCCAGAGTTCCTTGAGCGGAATGGTACGAGAACGCGGAATGGCCCCAGAAACGGTGGCAAACCGGGTCGTGGAAGCAGTTCGCACGGGGAGATTCTGGGTATTGACCCACCAGGCAACTATCCCGAGGGCACTCCTTCGGTTTGAGGATCTGAAGGCCGACCGCAACCCGTCGCCGAATCCGGGCGACATGGCCCGAATAGCTGTCGAGGAGGTGACCGACCTGCCGAACAGGTGAGTCCAACCCGGAGACCGGGCCGAACCACGCCGTCTAGGGATATTGCACGAAGACTTTTCCAGTATTTTGTCCTCTATGGAGGTACTCAACGGCGTCAATCGCTTGGTCCACGCCGAGAAACTCCTCGGGATCAATCTGGGGGTCGATTACTCCTTCATCTATGAGCTGAATGTTGTGGGCAAGGTGTTCGTGGAAGCACTCTGGCCAGTCGGAGTGCAGGAAGCCTCTCAGTTGCGCTGACTTCCATAAGAGCTTGTGATAAATCCGTGGAGCCACTACTTCCTGTGGACCGTTCTTGTATTCAGAAATAAATCCACAAATCAAAATTCGGCCTCGCCGCGCCACGTTCTCGACACACGTGTCGAACGTAGCTTCGCCGACCTGTTCAAAAACCAGGTCGATTCCGTCCGGGTATTCGTCCTTTAGTACTGCATCAAGATCTTCGTCGCGGTAAAGGATGACGCGGTCGCATCCCAGGGTCTTTAGCCGATCGGCCTTTGCTTCTGTGCTGCAGGTGCCGATGACATGGTTACCGGCAAGCTTGGCCAGTTGAACAACCCAGCTCCCCACACCGCCTGCAGCAGCAGTGACCAGGACGGTCTCGTCGGAACCCATCTCCCCAACGACCTGAAGGCCAATCGATGCGGTACAGCCCCCGTTGACGGCGCTCATTGTCCCTGGAGCAATATTTGGAACCTTTACGAGCCGTGACGGCTCCCGGTAGAGGTACTCGGTAAACGCACTCCCCAAATACGGCGATACGACAAGGTCCCCTTCTTGGAACTCTCCAACGTCCCGACCGACGGCGACTACCTCACCAACAGATTCGCATCCGAGGTCGAATGGGAAGACACCGTCGGAGAAGTACACCCCACCACTGATGTTGATGTCCGACGCATTGACTCCTCCGAAGTGATTCCTTACAAGAACCTGGCCATCTCCTGGATCGACCAGTTCTGTTTCGACTACTTCGGCAACCGATCGGTAGTCCCTTGAATAGCCGTTGGCGACCAACTTCCTATATGTCCCAGTCATCGTTTCTCTTCCCTGAAGGATCGTGTTGTTTGTCTAAGACCCAAAAAGTGTGTTCACAACCTTCGTCCTACAGTCGTTCGAGCGCACGATCGTGAGGCTACGGAGGTTCGGATCTGTCGTGAAGTGGCCCTAGAAGTCGGCTGGGAGAGTCTCCGATCCGCGGACAGGCGTATCAGATACGACGTGTTGCAGGTACTTCGAGGCTTCAACTTGCCAGACGAACGAGACGCACCGTTCGGCGATTCGCCACTGTTCTTCAACGCGGTGGTCGATACCTTCGTGCCGAACTGCGGCCAGTCTTACCCCCACTTCCGAATCCTGGACTACCTCCTCAGCGTGCCCGGACCGCATCCAGGTTGCTCGTTTTGGGTCCGTCACGTCGAGGTTGACGACATGACCGTGCTGGAGGTGCAGGCTCTTCCAGTATCTCGATGCCAGAAACAACAGGCTTGCGGGCAGACTCCCCGCGTGCCACCCCGCCGATCAGAAGCCACCGTGATCTGCTTCTTAGCCTTCATGGGGATCATTACCTCATTTGGGGTGGACTCTGCTCTTCCTGCATTCGATGAGATCCGACCCGACGTCGGCCTGGACCCCGGTTCGAACCGGATAACCCTGCTGGTTACCTTCTATGTGGTCGGCGCAGCAGTGGGGCAGGTTCTCTGTGGTCCCTTCGTCGACCGCTTCGGCAGGATTCCGGTCTTGCAGTCCGGTTTGGCTCTCTACGTGGTGGGCGTGATCTCTACGATCGTCTCCCCGAACATGACATTACTGCTGGTCGGCCGGGTGGTGTGGGGCCTAGGAGCATCGGTACCCGCCTCGATCAGGGCAGCAATCGCTCGAGACCTCTACTCCGGTGACCGCATGGCTCAAGTGCTGGCTTGGACCATGGGTGTTTTCCTAGCAGGACCAATCGTCACTCCCTTGGTAGCTGAGGCAGTCCTGACGGTGGGCTCTTGGCGAACGGTTTTCGGACTGGGACTGGTGCTGGCCGGAGTGGCCTCTTGGTGGAGCCTGCGCTTCGGCGAGACCCTCCAGCCCGGGAACCGGCGCCCGCTCAGTTGGCATTCCTCCAGTCAGGCTCTGCGGGCGATCTTCACCACCCGGACCACAGTTGGATACCTGCTAGCGATGGCCTTCGGTCAAGGAGCATTTCTCATTTGGCTAGGCAGCTCCCAGCCAGTCTTCGACCTGATTTTTCGCCGAGCCGACCACTTTGCGTTCTTCTTCAGCGCCGCGGGGGTGATGCAGGCCATCGGCTTCTTCACCGTTAACCGTTTCATCGTTCGCCACGGAGCCCACCGGGTTGCCATATTCTCAGTGGGAGTAGCGGTGGCAATCAGCACCCTGCAATTGGTGATCTCCCTAGGGACCGGTGGGGTTCCAGCCTTCGGCGTCTGGTTCACCCTCATGGCGGTGACCAATACCGCCCTGTGGCAACTTATGCCAACCGGTATCGCCTTGGCCCTTGAGCCAATGGGCACACTGGCAGGGACCGCCTCGGGGATTCTCGGTGCCTCGTCAGTGGCCGGAGGAGCAGTTCTAGCAGCCCTGGTCGACGCTCAGATCTCAACTTCTACGACCCCCATGGCTGTCGGGTATCTCCTCTATGGCACCGGTGCCCTTGTCGCTGCCCTGTGGGCCCGACCGGGGAGTTTGGGGAAAAGTTGAGCAGAAGGAATTCCCTTATCGGCATTGTTGCTGCCGCCTAAGCGACAGCAACTCCCTCTAGGGAACACTTAGGTTCAACTAAGGCTTCAAGTTGTTTTGTCTAGCCACCCATCCCGAGAAGGTCAAGGATGTGGTCCTTGGCTCTCCTCGACCGTCATGCCCTCGAACCGCCGGGAGCGGGCCACGTTCATGTACAGAAAAACTTTCAGGACCAAGGGTGGGTCCGGGCCAGGTCGTGGAACCGTACCGGGGGACGAGCCTTCTGGAACCGCTAGTTAGCCGACCTTCGAGTTCGCTGATCAGGCTCCATCGTCCATCCACCGGTTGGTCGCCAACGCCATCTTGTGGCCGTCGTAGCCGATTCGCTGAGTGGGCTCCACCTCAAGAATCACCCGTCGAGGAGAATCAAGGTACTTCTGGAAGGACCGCGCTCGTTCTCCCTCGCCTCTCAAGGCTTTTGAAAGATCCGGGTAGAACCACCGCTTAGTGTCTTCGTCTTCATGGAGAGTGCAGATCCCTTTCCAAGTGACAGCCTGATTCCTGGGCAGCGGAGACCCGGTCGACGTGACCACTACGCAGCATCTGGGATCACGGCGAAGGGCGTGAATACGAGCCCGATGGTTCGAGGCAGTCAGCCAGAAACGCCCCTGCCGCCAGATGTAGGACATGATGACCCCGACCGGCCAACCCTCACGGTTGGCCCAAATGAACGTGCACTCGTTATGAGCTAGCAGCAGTGCCTTCTCGTCGTCGGGGTCAAGGCCGTACGCACTGAGGTCCTCGTAGTTCTCCAAGTCGTCGGTCAATGTCGTGAAACCTCCGCGTTGTCTAGCCGTCGACGTCTGGGCTCATGCAACCGACCCGGGAAGAAAATGTCCCACGCTCGAACTCATCCCCCCGTCAGCCGGAACCACAGCGGCCTCCGTTTCTGGGCCTAAGCCCGTTGAGCCCCGCTGCGTCCCCGGTCGACCATATCCGCGTCCTTGCCCCTCAAGGAACAGGCATCGCCGGATCGCTATAAAACCGCAGATCACAGGTCCGGCAAAACCACGGCCGCCAGAGACCCCTCCTGACCTGTGGTTTTCTTGCTCCGGGGGTGGGGCTCGAACCCACGACCTGCGGATTAACAGTCCGACGCTCTGCCAACTGAGCTACCCCGGAATGGTGACAGCGAAGGATACCAACCGGCTTCCCAATGACACGGGGAAGCGACGGACCCTGCCCAACCCTGTCAGTCTCCCTCGAGGTAGCTCCTCAACGGATCGGCCCGTAGTGGATGGCGCAACCTGGCCATGGTACGCGCCTCTATCTAGCGGATGCGCTCACGGCTCACCTCAAAGTGCTCCCCCACCTCCTCAAGGGTCAGCGGTCGGTTACCGTCCAATCCGAACCGCATCCGCACCACTTCCCTCTCGCGGTCATCAAGGCCGTCAAGGACTTGGAGCACCGCAGCCCCAGGAGTCGGCGGGTCGCCACATCGGCCGGCTTCTCAGCGTCGGTGTCCGGAATCAGGTCGGCGAGCACCGCGTCCTGGTCGTCACCCATCGGCGAGTCCAGGGACAAGAGGATGTCTTTATCATGGGCGAGGCCCAGTAGGTCCTGCACGCGATCTACCCGAACAGCTGCCCGGTCGGTGATCTGGGCGTCGGTTAGCGACTCCTCAAGTTCCTGGTGGAGTTCCCGCTGGGCTCACAGAACCCGGTTCATGGCGTCCACCATGTGTACCGGGATCCTGATGGTACGGACCTGGTCGGCGATCGATCGGGTGATCGACTGCCGGGGCCTCGTCAACCATCGGTGTCCTTTTCTGAGTAGTCGATGAGCCACCGTAGTAACGGCTCCACCTGGTCAAGGTCGGCCACCGTCTCTCGCAGGGCAATGATCCCGCGTCGCAAGAAGGCGATCGATGGCTGGTAGGTCCCGAGGTCCCCGGAAGAGCGGGCTCGGGCCTCCAACTCGACCGCTTTGCGTTCGGCGGCCAGTGCCAGCAAGCGGCAGACCACGCCCTTAGGGTCGTCGTCCGAAGCATCCTGCACGGCTAGGCGTCCCAACAGGTCAGCGGCCTCGTCGTCGACGGTGGCCCGGGCACCATGGAATTCACCAACCTCAGCCAATGCGCGGTAGGCCATCTCGGCGACCGGATCGGCGAACAGGGCTGGGGCCAGCCAGGCCGACAGGTCCTCGGGTCGGTGGATCAACAGGCGCAGCGCCTGATGTTCGATCGTCAACCTCTCCGGGATGTCCCCATCCGATCCGCCGGCTGACCGCACATCAGATCGTTGGCCAGAACTCGGTGAGTTACGCCCACCCACTGTGGCTAGCCGCCGTACTTCGTCGGCCGACACCAGGCATCGGTCGGCGATGCGCATCACGTATTGGTCACGTACTAGTTCCTCGGGATGCTCGGCAACTAGAACCATCGCCTCGGTGGCCGCCCGGGCCCGTCCCTCCAGCGAATCCATCTCGGCCCGCTCGAGCACTCGGTCAACCCGGAACTCCAGGTATGGACGGGCCTCAACGATTGCCCGTTGCATACCCTCGGGATCCGAGCGGGCTAGGTCGCCGGGATCAGAACCGGCTGGTAGGTCGGCGACTGCGAACTGGAGGCCGAACTCCGACTCCCACCCATAGACCCGCTCAGCGGCGGCTTGGCCGGGCCCGTCGGCATCGAAGGCCAGTACCACCCGCTTCACGAACCGGGCCATCTTCCGGGCGTGGTCCGGTGTGAGTGCTGTCCCACAAGTGGCGACCGAGCGCTCTACACCGGCCAGATGGCAGCCGATCACGTCCGTGTACCCCTCACAAACCACCAGTTCGTCCATCCGACCCGCCTCGGTTTTCGCCCAGTTGAGCCCGTAAAGGATCTGGCTCTTCGAGTAGACCTCCGCCCGGTCAGAGGTGTTCTTGTACTTCGGCCCCTCTGCGTCGGGAAGCTTCCGGCCGCCGAAACCCACTGCTTCACCCCGTTCATCGAAGATGGGGAACACGATCCTGGCCCGAAAGAAGTCGTACTGACCGCCATGGCGGTTGAGTGCCCCCAATCCGGCAGCAACCAGGTCCTCATCGGAGACCTTCAGGTGGGTGGACAGGGCGTTCCAGCCGTCGGGAGCCCAGCCGATGGTGAAGGTGCGGGCTATCTCTCCGTCGTAGCCCCGGGACCGCAGGTAGTCGCGGGCCGGGCGGGCGTCGGTGTCGCCCTGGTCCATGAGCCTCTCGTGGTAGAAGGCGGCCGCCTGGGCGACCAGTTCTGTGAGTTCCTTACGGCGGCTGCGGGAACGACCCTCGGCCCTTTCCGTGTACCGGAGGGTGATCCCGGATCGAGCGGCGAGGACCT
>ERZ651768.2286-NODE-2286-length-13379-cov-22.457600_pt1 | contig 13379 bp, 11 predicted proteins | sample MGYA00514754_ERZ651768 | MGnify/ENA metagenome assembly ERZ651768 | reverse complement strand
ATAAAAATACCGGAACCTCAATTCGAAGGGCAAACCAAGGGCAAATTAGGCAATACAGAAGTAAAGGGCATGGTTGAGCAGATTGTAAATGACCAGCTCGGAAAACTGTTTGAAGAACAGCCAAGTATAGCTAAGACGATAGTCTCTAAAGCTATAAGCGCCGCTACCGCGCGGGAAGCGGCAAAAAAAGCAAAAGATTTAGTCCGGCGAAAAAATGCCCTAGAAATAAGCGCTTTGCCTGGAAAACTAGCGGACTGTTCGGAAAAAGACCCATCTCTTTGTGAAGTATATATTGTCGAAGGAGATTCAGCTGGAGGTTCAGCCAAGCAAGGAAGAGATCGCAGGTTTCAGGCTATTTTACCTATTAAGGGAAAAATCCTTAATGTAGAAAAAGCTCGCGACGATAAAATGCTTGCCAGCGACGAAATCAGAACTCTCATAACTGCGTTAGGAACGGGGATCAAGTCGGACTTTGAGCTGGAAAAGCTTCGCTACCATAAAGTAATAATTATGACTGATGCGGACGTTGATGGAGCTCATATTAGGACTTTGCTTCTGACCTTTTTTTATCGGCAAATGGAAGATCTTGTGAAAGCAGGTAACCTGTATATTGCACAACCACCTTTATTTAAAATAAAAAAAGGGAAAAAGGAAAAATATCTAAAAGACGAAAAAAACTTGTTTCAATTTTTAGTTGAGCAGGGAACAGAGACGATGGAAGTTAAGGCTCAAGGAAATGGTGGAAAAACGTATTCTGGCAAAGAACTCATCGAGTTGGTTAATCATCTGGTTCGCTACGAGGACTATTTCAGTCGGGTCGTAAAAAATGATATTCCAAAAAGAATTTTAAATGGTCTAGTTAAGCTCAACGTTGATAGCCAGTGTTTTCGCTCCCTTGAGAAACTCATTGAGGTTGCGGTGGAATTGTTTGCTGAATTAATCAATGAAGAAAACAAAAAAGAGATAGATTTTAACGGCAAACACCTGAACTTACCTATTCAGTTCTTAAAGGGGAGTGAGGTGAAGTGGGACGTGGAAAACAAATTAAAACGGGTCAACTTAGAGCTCGATAAAACAAACTTAGAGAATATAGTTTCAAAAACAACCCACAATCAAAAAAAGATTAACCTAAATTCAAAGGTTAAAGATGTTTCCTTACAGGTAAATTTTGATTCTGCAAATGAACTGTTTGAGTTGATTATATTGGGTCAAGATCAAGGAAGAGAATTTAGAATCGATTTTAATTCAGAATTTGTGGATTCTATAATTATGCAAAAAATTCTTGAGGTATACGAACCACTTAGAAAGATAGATCATCCACCATTTCAACTAGTCAATGGTGCAGAGATGGTGAATGCCGAATCCAAGCATGATCTCTTGGAAATTATTTTAGAGACGGCAAAAAAAGGAATGGCGATTCAGCGTTATAAGGGTTTGGGTGAGATGAATCCACAGCAACTTTGGGAAACGACGATGGACCCTGAAAACCGAGTTCTTCTGCAAGTTCGAGCTGAAAATCTGTACGAATCCGATGAATTATTCACCAAGCTCATGGGGGAAGAAGTGGAGCCAAGACGAAAATTCATCCAAGATAATGCCTTGGAAGTACAAAACATAGATGTTTAATCATGTAAAAATTACAGAATTAAGAAACAAATAGAAACAAAGATCAAATAACTAAGGAAAAAAATGCCGGAAACAATTGATCCGATCAGTATAAATGAGGAGATGAGGACGTCTTATCTCGATTATGCAATGAGCGTAATTATTGGGCGTGCTTTGCCTGATATCAGGGATGGATTAAAACCTGTTCATCGTCGCATTCTCTATGCAATGCAGGTTGTAAGTAATGCCCATAACAAACCATATAAAAAATCTGCTCGTATTGTGGGAGATGTAATAGGTAAATACCACCCACATGGAGACACCGCCGTATATGACACCATTGTGCGAATGGCGCAAAGCTTTTCCCAAAGATATCCAGTGGTTGATGGCCAGGGTAATTTTGGCTCCATAGACGGTGATTCAGCCGCTGCTATGAGGTACACCGAAATCCGAATGTCGGAAATTACTCAGGAGCTACTTCATGACTTGGAGAAAGATACGGTTCGCTTTGATCCAAACTATGATGAGTCATTAACGGAGCCATCGGTTTTACCATCATCTTTTCCGCATTTGCTGGCTAATGGTGCCTCGGGAATTGCGGTTGGGATGGCAACCAATATTCCACCGCACAATCTTAAGGAAATTATCGATGCAACTATTCATTTGATTTCAAATCCTGAATGCGCCATCCAAGAGTTGATGGGATTTGTGCCGGGTCCCGATTTCCCGACTAGCGGTATTATTAACGGAACATCGGGAATTCGATCCGCTTACCTTAAGGGGCGAGGGATCGTTAAAGTTCGGGGACGCGTGAATATTGAAACCATGGAGAAAGGAGATCGGGAACGTATCGTCATACAAGAACTTCCTTATCAGGTAAACAAAGCGCGTCTCGTAGAAAAAATAGCTGAGCTCGTTAGAGAAAAAAGGTTAGAAGGAATTTCAGATCTCCGCGATGAATCAGACCGCGAGGGAATTCGTGTGGTTCTGGAGTTGAAAAAGGGAACCATCGCCCAAGTGGTATTAAATACCCTTTATAAAAACACGCAACTCCAAGATACTTTTGGAATTATTATGCTGGCATTGGTGGATCAGCAGCCCAAAATTCTTAACCTAAAAGAAATGCTTCACCACTTCATCATGTTTCGTAAGGAAGTGGTAACCCGGCGAACCGAATTTGATTTAAAAAAGGCTCAGGAAAAAGAACATGTATATCTAGGTCTAAAAATAGCGATTGATAATATGGACGCGGTAGTAGCTTTAATACGGGCGTCATCAGACCCGGCAGAAGCACTTTCTGGGCTGATTGAAAATTTTTCGCTTACCGAGACTCAAGGTAAGGCTATCTTAGAAATGCGTCTCCAACGTTTAACAGGGCTGGAAAGACAAAAAATAGTTGATGAATTAAAAGCAATTATAAAATTAATTAAAGAGTTAAAAAACATTCTGGCCAATGATGAGGTAAAGCTACAGATCATCCGCGCGGAACTGACTGAAATAAGAAAAAAATATGGCGATGATCGCCGGACAGAAATTATTCCCAGCGAAATAGACGATATAGACGTTGAAGATATGATTGCCGATGAAGATGTGGTGGTCAGTTATTCACGTGGTGGTTATATCAAGCGCCAAAGTATAGATAACTATCGTTCTCAACGCCGGGGTGGTAAAGGAATTAAGGGAATGAAGGTAAACGAAGAAGATGTTGTGGAAAACATTTTTATTGCCTCAACCTTGGACAGTCTTATGGTGTTTACGAGCCTTGGTAAGGTGCACTGGCTCAAAGTGTATACAATTCCTGATGTGCTTCGTACATCCAAAGGCAAGTCGATAGCAAACCTACTTCCCCTTAAATCTGATGAGAGTATCGCGGGAATTCTTTCGGTCAAAAAATTTGAGGAGGGGAAAAATGTTTTGCTTGTTACCGAAAAAGGGGTAGTAAAAAAAACATCCTTAATGGCTTACAGCAAACCCCGCCAGGGGGGAATAATCGGATTGACAGTGGATGAAGACGACAGGGTCATAGCAGCAGGTATCACCGATGGATCGCAGGATATTCTAATGGTAACGAAAAATGGATTTTCAATTCGTTTTTCCGAAGAGGAAGTTCGACCCATTGGAAGAACGGGTCGTGGAGTACGAGGCATTCGTTTAAAAGAGGATGACCTCGTTGCGGGAGCTTGTGTTGTACAACCGGAAACGGCAATTTTGACGGTAACCGATAAGGGTTATGGAAAGAGGACGAAATTGGATGAATACCCGGTTCAGGGGCGTGGTGGTATGGGCGTCATAACGATTAAGTGTAATGAAAAAATAGGGCTAGTCATCGGCGTAGAACAGGTGATAGAAAATGATGAGATTCTTGTAATTACTACTGATGGTAATATTGTCCGCATGCGTGTAAATGAAATATCAGTGATAGGTCGTAATACGCAGGGTGTCCGCGTTGTTAGCTTGAAAGATGATAATCGTGTGGTTTGTGTTGAGAAGTTGATGGAAGAATCGGAAACATGAACTACGAAGAAACCCCGTAATGCCCCTCGCTTGATCCTTATTGTTTAATTCAATGGTCGAAATTCTAGGTCATGAAAACTTTGTTTAGATGTATTCTACCTATTTTATTCATTATTCCTTTGTTGGCTTGTGGAGTTGGTCAAGGAGAACAACTAGTTCTTAAAGCTAATAATGAATGGATTAAGGGTCGTAATCACAGTGCTATCGAAATGTTTAAATCCATTCTAAAAAAATACCCGTCGGGTCAATTAACAGAGGAAGCCCTGTTTCGCTTAGGAGAAATCTATCATTTTAGTCTAAATAATAGCATTCAGGCTATTAGTTACTTTCAGGAGGTCATGGAGATCAATAAAAATGGCCCATTTGGTTTAGATGCCCAAAAATATATTGCCGAGATTATGGAATTCACTTTTAAAGATTATGATCAAGCAATTATTGAGTATCAGAAGTTAATCCACATGTGCGACGAACCACAAAAAAATTCGGATCATCAATATCGAATTGCATCCATATATATTAAAAAACAAAATTATGAGCAGGCTTTCGCCGAGTTTGAAATTCTTCTTACAATGTATCCAAAGAGTACTTGGGTCGAGACGGCCCAATTTAAAATATTGGAAACCTTGTATGCTTTGAACCGTTGCTCAGAGATTCCAGAATATCACAATAATTTTATTGATTCCTATCCTGATGGTAAATATCGTAGCGAAATAGAATTTATTCTAGCTTCCTGCATTGAAGACAAAGGAATGCTGAAAGAAGCCTACAAAGGATTTAAGGCCTTGGAAATGGATTACGCGTATCCAGCCTTGCTTAAAATGAAATTAGAAAATATCGAAAAAAGGATTAATAAAAAATGAACAAGAAATGCTACGCATTTGAGAGTTTAGAGCTTGTTAATGAAGCTTGACATCTTTATAGCACTGGATAATCATTAAAAAATGTAAGGAGGGATGGCCGAGTGGTTTAAGGCGGCGGTCTTGAAAACCGTTGTACGAAAGTACCGTGGGTTCGAATCCTACTCCCTCCGCCATTTTTTGACAGTAGATCGATTGGATGAACTAACAATAAACTTAATGAATTGATAATCAAGAAAAAAGATACTTAACAGATCTGGAGAGGTGGCCGAGTTGGCTTAAGGCGCACGCCTGCTAAGTGTGTGTAGGCTTAACCCCTACCGAGGGTTCGAATCCCTCCCTCTCCGCCATCTAATTTAACGATGAAATACGGACTTGACAAATTGCGTAGAAGAACAAAGATGTGGTTATTATTCCTAATGGTTATATTTAGTGGAGGAACGGGTTGTTCGATAGGCACAGATAAGAGTGAACCGTTACCTGAAAAATCGTTAGGCCAGTTGAGCAACATTGAAGGATCGTCCTTTAAATTAAACGGCACAACCAGCTCGAAAGAGTTGATAGAAGGGTCGGAGAACAATGAAAGTGGCCATCCGCAGGTGAATAGCAAGGTGCTCATTTCTAGGAAAATAGTTGTCCCTTCTGAGGTTGAAGGTAAATGGAATGCCGTAAAAATTTTAGTTCGGAACAAAGAAGATGAGGAGCTGGGGGGCATTCATACTTTAAATTTAGGTAGCAGCTTCACCCCAGTCGGTTCGGGTTTGATAGTAACATTAGGGCCTTTTTTACCTAACTTTATGATGGATCAGAAGACTTACACCTCAATTGGCAATGAACCATTAAACCCAGCGGTGCAACTCATAGTTGAAGAAGCCGGGAAAATTATTTATAAAGGATGGGCTTTCAAGAAATTTCCATCGATGTACGAGTTCGAGCATCAATTAATTTCTATAGAGTTATTGGGGGCAATTCCCGCTGTTGTGTCATAGATAAAGGGAACAATACCCTAAGAATTGGGGAGATTACCAGCTAGTCTTTTTATATTATTAAGCGCCCATAGCTCAGCTGGATAGAGCGATGGTTTGCGGAACCATAGGTCGGAGGTTCGAGTCCTCTTGGGCGCGCTCTTTAATATCCGTTTAACTCTTCGTTGTCAAAAGTTAACCACCCTGGAAGGGTAGTTGAGCGACTAACGGCGGTTTATTTAAAAATAATTGTGTTTTTGCAGGCGCCGAAAATTTAAATCCCCTTCTTTGTGCTTACTAATGGAGGGGATAGATAATGCGAATTTTTCTCCTGCAATATAGGAGAGGTGGCCGAGCGGTTTAAGGCGCACGCTTGGAAAGCGTGTGTAGGCTTAACCCCTACCGAGGGTTCGAATCCCTCCCTCTCCGTTTAAACTTAATTAAGCTTGGTAGTTTACTGGGCCTCACGCAACGTGGTATTGCGAATCCCGTCAGGTCCGGAAGGAAGCAGCGGTAGCAACATTCTATGTGTGCTGTGGGATTACCCAGTAAACTGCCTTCAAAAATGTTCTTTTTTATTTGGTGCGTAATCAACTTGATCTCTTAGTAGGTACATCCAATGGAATTTCAAGTCTCGGCGCGCAAATGGCGTCCCCAAAAATTTAGCGAGCTGATCGGACAAGAGCATATTGTTCGTACACTTCGTAACGCAATAGAATTAGGCAAGATATCACATGCCTATCTATTTTCGGGTACACGCGGCGTGGGAAAAACCACAACTGCTCGCGTTCTTGCAAAAGCGATCAATTGTGAAAAAGGACCTACTCCAGAACCCTGTGACGAGTGTGATTTCTGCCAAGAAATAAAATTAGGAAATTCTATTGATGTGCGCGAAATTGATGGAGCATCTAATAATGGGGTGGATGACGTTAGGGAACTAAACGAAACTATTCAATACGCTGCGTCCTCAAGCCGGTACAAGGTCTATATTATTGACGAAGTGCACATGCTTACACCACAGGCTTTCAATGCCTTGCTTAAAACCCTTGAGGAACCACCCCAAAGGGTCGTTTTTATGTTTGCAACCACGGTACTTTCAAAAATTCCTGAAACCATTCTTTCTCGATGCCAGTGTTTTGAGTTCAAACCTCTGTCACACAAGCAAATCGTAAAACAATTAGAACTTATTTGTGAGCAAGAGGGCATCCAGACCAGTGGACTCAGTCTTGAAAAAATTGCAAAGTCAGGTGCTGGTAGTATGCGAGATGCTCAAAGTTTACTTGATCAGGTAATTGCCTATTGCGGAAATAAAATAGAAAATGATTCCGTGGAGGAGGTTCTGGGGGTGGTTGGAAGAACAACGCTGGAAAAGTTAGTTGAGCACCTAATAAAAAAAGATTCGGTTAAGCTTATAGAATCTGTTCAGTCAATCATCACCGATGGAAAAGATTTAAATTTTCTCTGTCGAGACTTAGCCGAGTACCTGAGAAATCTGATGATGGTAAAATTGTCCAATAAACCAGAAGTGCTTTTGGATATTCAGGTTTGTAATCTACAAGTATTGCAAGATCAATCAAAAGCTTTTCATGTTGATGAGTTGCAGCAAATGTTTTCCGTTTTATCTAGGACGGAAACGGAAATGAAGCGAAGTTCTTTGGCGCAAATGATTTTTGAAATGTCTATTTTGCGCTTGGCAGACGTGCGCCCGTTTCATCGTATCGATGATATGATCAAGACAATAAACTCGTTGGAAGAAAAAGCCGAACAACCAGTAGTTTTATCAACTACACCTATCAACTCTGTTAAGGATGAACTAAAAAATCAAGAATCAGTTGAACTTTCTTCCGGTCGTTGTTTAGACTCTGGTTCCAACTGGCAACAGATTAAGCAAGAAATTTGTGCACGCAAGCCAGTCTTTAAGCATTACCTTGAACAGTGCAAAGTTCTCGCCTTTAGTGAATCAAACTTAGACCTTGGTTTCATGGATGCAATTACACTGGATCAGGTAAAAAACCAAGAAAACCTACAATTGGTAAAGGATGCGGTCAAACTTGTTTGTGATCGGGAAATAAACGTTACGTTGGTTTTAAGTGACAAGGCATCAGTTCCAGTTGCCAATTCTGCGCAGGATAAATCTGAAGCAGAGATTATTCAAGATGCATTGGATGTATTTGGGGGCGTGGTCATTAAGTAGTTCATCCATCTTATTTTTTTATAATAGGGTGAAATATAAATTTTTATCTAATCAACTAATATGTCGGTGAAAGATTTGGGATCCCTGTTTAAACAGGCTCAAGAAATGCAGTCAAAAATGGCAGAAGTACAACGCGATCTAGCGGAAAAGAAAGTTGAGGTGTCCACGGGTGGCGGTATGGTTAAAATTGTGGCTAACGGGGTCAATGAAATTATTTCCGTTCATATTGATGATGAACTAATCAATATGAACGACCGCGAAGTACTTGAAGATTTAATGACTGGGGCAATCAATGAAGTACACAGAAAAGTAAAAGAACTCGCACAGGAAGAAATGACTCGGTTCACTGGAGGAATAAAAATTCCCGGCCTGTTTCCATAAATTTACCTTTCATGAAACGTCCACCAGCTGTTAATGAATTATTAGAACAACTCCAGCGCATGCCAGGAATCGGGCAGAAAACAGCCGAGAGGTTATCTTTTTTCTTGATGCGAGGAAGTGCGGAACAAGCTTATAAACTGGCCGACGCGATTCGTAAGGTCAAAGAAAAAATAATACTTTGCTCTCAGTGCCACAGTATTACCGAGGTTGATCCCTGCGGTATTTGCATAGACCCTAAGCGTGATTCCACCTTTGTATGCGTTGTGGAAGAACCCCACGATGTTTATGCAATGGAAAATATGGGATACTTTAAAGGTGTTTACCATGTGTTGATGGGAGTGATTTCGCCCCTCGACGGAATTGGACCGGCAGAACTAACCATCGAATCCCTTAGAAAACGAGTTTTAAAGAGTAATGTTCAGGAGGTAGTTTTGGCGACTAACCCGAATATGGAAGGAGAGTCAACGGCAGTTTATATTGCGAAAATTTTAAAATCGGAAAATATAAAAATTACTCGCATTGCAAGAGGGCTTCCGGTCGGTGGGGATATCGAGTATGCCGACGAAGTAACCCTTATGAAGTCACTTGAAGGTCGCACAGAAATGAAATGATCGAGCCATGAGGCTTGACAACATAACCCAAATGATTTAACTATACCCCTCCGACAGGAATCTAATTTTTGGTTCATGACTTAGGAAGATAAGATCAAGGACCCGAATGCTATTATTCCGGTGTGGCGCAATGGTAGCGCACTCGACTGTTAATCGAGTTGTTACTGGTTCGAGTCCAGTCACCGGAGCCAAAAATAAAAAGGGCTGTCTCCCCTTGATGGGAGTAGCCCTTTTTATTTTTATGATAAATAAAAAGATAGATGACCAACCGTTATCTAAAGTCTACCGTAAAGTACAAGAGATATTCTGCGGTACTCTTTTTGGATAAACAGACCACAAAGGTTAAGTTTTTATTTTCAGGACAAAATGCTACAGTGTTTGGTAAATTCCCATGGAAAATAAAATAACGATACGGATTTTATGGAAAATTAATTTCAGATTAGAGTATGGTTCGAATGAAAATTGGTTTAGCTATAGTGCTGGCGTTATTTGCGACCGAAGTCTCCGCCGTCACAATAACGGGAACGTTGGTTGCAGTCCATCAGGGCGATACCTTTACTATAAAATCAATCCCCCCAGAAGAAAAGCTGTACAAGATTCGGTTATCGGATATAGATACCCCTGAACCTAAACAACCCTTTGGGGTGAAGGCTAAAGAGTTCACAGAAACCCAAGTTTTTGGAAAAGAGATTCAGGTTGAATATAAAGCAACTGACTTTTACGGCCGCTTGATAAGTTCAGTAGTTTTGCCGCAGGGGAAAGTACTTAATGAGGAGCTGGTCCGGAACGGGTTGGCTTGGTACTATCGAGTGAATCCATCACCTAGCGCTACTTTCGAACGTTTACAATATGAAGCCTGGGAAAAAAGATTAGGGTTTTGGGTCGAGCCATCACCTACTCCTCCATGGCAGTTTCGTCGGGAAAAGATATTTTCTGTCCCACCAGTTACGGTAAATCAAATGGACTATGACCTGATATTAAATTATGGAATCATAGGGGACCCAAAGAGCAAAATATACTGGTGGCCAGCTTGTAAAGATTATCCAGAAAAAAAAGATAACAAAATTATTTTTGGATATAAGCAATTAGCGAAGGATATGGGATATAGTAGCTCTTTGAATTGTACTCAATAATCATTAGTTAGTTTATAAATATTTACGTAAGGGTAAAGAAATAATTCCGTGGCTGACGAACTCGTATTTATAGTAGATCAAAATGAGGCTTTCTGTAAAGAAATGACCGGATGGCTTCACGAGATAGGTTTTCGGACAAAGACTTTTGAGGATACCGAGTTGTGTTTGAATACAACTGATCAAAATCCATCGGTGGTTTGTTTGGATATGAGTACTACAGGGTCTTCTGGGCTTTCAGGATTGGAATTTTTAAAACGACTAAGACTTGCAAATCGAGATATTCCCATAATGGTGATGACAGAAAATGGTGAACTTGATTCGGCAGTGGAAGCAATGAAATTAGGTGCTTTTGATTACCTTGTCAAACCGGTCGAAAAAACGCGATTAATCACCAATATTCAACGCGCCATCGAGATGCATACGATGGCTCATAAAATAGACCGTATCCGAGGGGAGAAGCAAAAGGCGCATGTTTACAAAAATATTATTGGTCAAAGCGCGGCAATACAACGTGTGTTCACACAAATTGAAGAAGTGGCTGAAATTAATATCAATGTATTTATCGAAGGGGAGAGTGGGACAGGCAAAGAATTGGTAGCTAAAGCCGTTCACTATAGCAGTGCTTACAAGCAGGGACCTTTTATTGCCATCAATTGCGGGGCTATTCCAGAGTCGCTGCAAGAAAGTGAATTTTTTGGACACGAAAAGGGATCTTTCACAGGGGCTGATTACTCAAGGGTTGGTAAATTGGAATACGCAAACAACGGCTCCTTGTTCCTAGATGAAATAGGGGAGATGTCGCAGGAAATGCAGATTAAACTTCTTCGTTTTTTGCAGGATAAAACTTTTGAACGCTTAGGGGGTAATAAAAAGATAAGCGTTGATCTTCGTATTATATCTGCGACAAACCGCAAGTTGGAACAAGACGTAGCAAGCGGCAAATTTCGCGAGGATCTTTATTATCGTTTGGTGGTATACCCCATAACCATGCCTGGGTTAAGGGAGAGAAAGGAGGACATTCCTCTTCTGGTGAATCATTTTCTTAAAAAATATAAAAATGAAATGCCCAAAATAATTACCACCGTTTCTTCTTTGGTGATGGAAGCCCTCATGAGGCACGATTGGCAAGGGAACGTACGTCAATTAGAAAACGTAATCTACCGGGCTATGGTGGCAACCCGAAGCGAAACCATAGAAATTGAAAATTTGCCCCCCGAGATTCAAAAACACAGCGCTCATGGTTCTATTATTCAAGACCATAGCTTAAACCAGCCCACCCCTTCTGAAGCTACCGCGGTTTTTGCCACTTCTAGGTCTCAAACTCCAGTAACAACTGCAGCAACCATTCAAGAAATGGAAAAAAAAGCTCTTGTTGAAGCCTTAAAAATCGCTAGCGGGAATGTTGAGCAGGTAGCCAAATCATTGGGCATTAGCCGAGCTACTTGCTATAGAAAAATAAAGAAGTATCAAATTGAATAGCAACAGTCTCAACTTGAGATAAATATTTTCATTCTGAGAATAGTTCTATTCTAACGAAAGATACCTACCGGATACAAATCTATAAACTATTATAAATAAAGGTATTTGCATATTTATAGATATTATCCTAACATTGGCACAACCTGTGCATTATCTTCTGGTGTATTACTTTTTTATAATATTTAACTTACACTAAGAGGTGGCAAATGAGCGCAAGAAAAAATATTAACGGTTCAAAATCATTTCCATGGAAGGCAATTTTCGGAGCTATTTCCATCATCGGTGTAATGGTACTTTTTAGCACTTCAGATAATTCAAACCCCGTTAGGAGCGGGTCTTCAACTGATCAGAATGGTCTCAGCGGATTTAGTTTAAAGAAGTAATTTTTTTGGTTTAAGCAATTGTAGTAGAAAGAGGAGGTTGGTTTTTGATGAAAAGGCTTTATTTCAAACCTAATACAGACGTTATTAAGGAAGGCGATCTGGGAGATTGTGCTTATATTGTTGAGGCTGGGAGTTTAGAAGTCTCAAAGATCAATAATCAAAACAATAAACAGGTCTTGGGTCGACTCAAGGAAAATGATATTTTTGGAGAATTAGGGTTGATTGATGGTTTGCCTCGATCGGCAACAGTGACCGCCTTAGAAGACTGTACGATCAAGGTGTTGACTAAGGATTCCTTCAACTCCCTCGCAAAGAATAGACCCGAAGCACTAATGCCAATTTTTAAAGTGTTGGCTTCTCGTTTGCGCTCTACCTTGAAGCAGGTAATTGGTGTTCCAAATCATGGTTGATTTTTGTCTTAGTTTTTCGAAGGGTAAAAAAATATGTTAGAAAAAATTTTTACAGTAGCAATTTTATTTGTAACGGGCTGAAGTTTTTAGACCTTTATAAACTTTTATTTAATACAAGGAGTTGGGATCTTTCGTGGATACAATTAATTTCAAAAAAGGCGAGGACATAATTAAAGAAGGAACGCTTGGTGATTGTGCCTACATCATTGAGCAAGGGTCTGTCGAAGTATCCAAATTAACGCCGCATGGGGAAAAGCAGACTTTAGGTATTTTAGAGGAAAGTGAGATTTTTGGTGAAATGGGACTGATAGACGGACTACCTCGTTCTGCAACCGTTACAGCTCGGGAAGATTGTGTAATGAGCGTATGTTCACAGGAAACCTTCAATAATTTAGCCGATCACAACCCGGAATCTCTCATACCCATTTTCAAAGTACTGGTCGGACGTCTTAGATCCACCCTTGCCTTGGTGGAGACTTTGCAACAAAATAACGGCAATAGCAATAGCAACGGGAGCTTGGCTGTCAAAGATGCCGCCCTTAAATAGTTTCTAATCAGAACTTTCACCTCCCAAGCTTTTCATACCTGTACCAGCCTCCCTCGTTTATTTAAGATCCTATTTCAAAGTATTTAGTAAATCCGTTGCGGTATGACCTACTAGTAGTGTAAGGTCTTGTTAAAATACTCAATTTCAACAGAGAGATACTGTGGCTAAAGTTCCAGAATTATTATGTCCTGCGGGTAGTCCAGAAAAATTAAGATATGCCTTAGCTTTTGGAGCCGACGCCGTATATGCGGGAATCCCGAGATTTTCTCTACGAGCTAAAGAAAATCCTTACAATAATAG
>ERZ651768.2282-NODE-2282-length-13399-cov-7.821949_pt1 | contig 13399 bp, 12 predicted proteins | sample MGYA00514754_ERZ651768 | MGnify/ENA metagenome assembly ERZ651768 | reverse complement strand
CTCGTGGCCAACCAATTTCGCTCAGAACGTCGTTGATTCTGGTGACCTGATCGACTGCCCCGGTCATGGTGGTACCAATATTCAGCGAGATCGACAATCCGGGTCTCTCGGGCCACGTTGTCTCTACCTCTTTCAGGGTTTCTTTTAATGCGTCATAACGCATCTCGCCGCTGGGTTCACATTCGATTATGCACGTAGAAAGCTGCAGCAGCCTGGCATTTTTGGGAATCGAGTAGTGACTGGACGCAGAGGAAATAAATACGAGTGGCTCGTCTTTAGCGCCGAAATATTCACGAGCCATATACATCCCGTAGAGATTGCCTTCGGTACCGCCACTGGTTGTGTAACCCCAATAATCGTCGGTGATCCCGTAGAGGTCGGCGACAAAGGCCAAGGCTTCCCGTTCAAATTCCTTGGTGTGCATTTGGGCACTACCGTGCACCCAGGGATCCCCCGCATTGTTCAAATGGAGCCTGGCCAATCCACTCACACCAAGTGTGCTCAAATCATTGTTTTCTGGAACTTCCGGGTAACCGAAATACGTCGTGGCATGACGAATTTGCTCTGCTTGGAAATGAGCTAGACGAATCTCTGCTTCTGCCAATCGCTCAATATCGTCCTTGTCGCTTTCGGGATCTTCGCCTTGTAGACTCATCTTGACCCTGGGGACTCCATTTGATTCTTAACGCTATCCTCTATACTGCCAAATAATAAGGCAATTTGCACTGGAGATAATTATGAGTTGGAATGTCTACCTTTCCGGTGAGATCCACACGGATTGGCGGGAGCGTATCCAAGAGGGTGCCAATCGAGCGAACTTGGATATTACCTTCACGACGCCCGTCACTCACCATGAAACAAGTGACAGCGTCGGCGAGACAATTCTAGGCAAAGAACAATCGTCATTTTGGCGTGATCACAAGGCGGCAAAAATCAATGCCATACGAATTCAGAGAGCGATCGAGGATGCAGATCTCGTGGTGGTGCGTTTTGGCGATAAATTCAAGCAATGGAACGCCGCTTTTGACGCAGGCTATGCTGCCGCCCTGGGGATACCCATCGTAACTCTGCACGATGAGGGATTAACCCATCCCCTAAAAGAGGTCGACGCTGCTGCGAGTGCAACCGCAGAAACCCCAGAACAAATCGTTGAGATTTTGAAATACCTGCTTACGCAGCAGTGATTACGGGCTATTGTTCAATCATCGGAAAAGTCAATGGCAATATGCCCGAGTACGGTCGGTGTCGCGTCCAACCTGACTAATTTAGACAAAATAGGGTTAATTGATTCTGTCATCCGAAGTTGATAAGTGGTAGAACGTCTTCGGCAAATGATAAGAGTTGAGATTCTTTCTCTTCTACGCTTCCAATAAAATCAAGCTCGACATGACGCACCCCAACACTGTGAAAAGCTGACAGCTGTTCCGCAATGTCGGCAGCTTGACCAAGTGCTACGAATTTTTTGGTTGGGCCGCTGAAGTCCATCGCGTAACGTTCTGACAATAGTTTTGACGCAGTCTTGAAAGCAGACTCCCAATCACTATCTAAACGTAAGAACAACAGGTGGGCACTACCGAATTCATCCAGCTGACGATGAGCAGCAACATAATGTTTTGAAATAGCATTGAGGCTGTCTCGGTACATCTCTGGTGTTACCACATAAGAAATCCAACCATCGAGACGCCGTCCGGCACGCTCCAGTGCCGCAGCGGAACGGCCGCCGCACCAAATCCTTGGTCCACCTGATCGGACAGGTGTCGGCAACATCTGGAGGTTGGAAATTTGAAAATGGCGGCCCGTGTGTGTGATAACTTCACCGGTCCAAAGCTTTCTAATTACCTCGATACCCTCGTCTAGTCGGCTACCCCTCTCCTTAACTGGAATCCCCGAAGCGGAATATTCGTTCGGAAATTCGCCTCCAGCACCAACACCGAAAATCAGCCGTCCGTCGGCAATACGCTCTAGGGTCGCAACTTGTTTCGCGACCGCCAGCGGATGGCGAAGCGGTAACAGGTAAACAGACGTATGCACAAATAGACGATCACTTAAAGTTGCGACCTGCGCCAACTGTAGTAGCGGATCATCGATAGGCAGTGGAAAAGAAAGGTGATCTCCCACAGCGAGGGCGTTAAAGCCGCACTTGTGTGCGAGTTCTACCGCGCATCGAGCAGACGTCGGATCTGGAAACTTTGAATGAAATCCAAATGTCGTCCGGCGTCTGAGAGGTAAATCAGTCATGTATCATCGAATACCATTGCACGATGTAACTGCTGGGCTACTGTGCTGAACAAAACTACCCTATTCACTAACTCCTTGAGTCTGGAGCGTTGCCATCCTTTGGATTGAAACAGCTCAAATAGAAGAGCCAACTCCAATTTCCTTTGAGATGATCATTTGTTGTACCTCTGACGTGCCTTCAACTGTCGTACCAAGACTTGCATCACGAAAGTAGCGCTGGATCGGAGATTCATCAAAAAACGCAAATCCACCGTGAATGTGCATGGCTTCACGGGTAATACTCTGAGCACTTTCACTTGTAAACAACTTAGCCATTGCAGCTTCCTTAATGCATCTTTTTCCTTGGTCGTGTAACCGCGCAGTGTCATAAACCAATAAGCGACCAACGTGAAGTTCGGTAGCCATTCTGGCTAATTTAAATGCCACGGCTTGAAACTTACCTATGGGACGACCGAACTGCTGTCGAACCTGCGCGTACTCTAAAGACGCATCGTATGCGGCGCTAGCTAAACCCAAACTACGAGCAGCATGAATGATTCGACCTCCTGTCAAAGATTCCATTAAATACTTGAAACCATAACCAACTTCGCCAACCAGATTCTCCTTCGGTACACGTACGTTGTCATAGTGCAATTCGCCAGTCTCAGAGGAACGAAGACAAAATTTATGCATTTTTCTCGCACTAAAACCTGGCAATTTAGTATCGACAACAAACAGACTAATCCCGCCATTGGAACCTTTGCTCTTGTCAGTGTACGCCGCCGTCAGGACAAAATCAGCTATGGGGCCATTGCTGATATAGGTTTTGTTGCCGCCGATAACATAGCTGTCTCCATCCTCGACAGCCTTACACTCAATCGAAGCGACATCGGAACCAGCGTTAGGTTCCGATATCGCAAAGGCGGCAATCTTGTTACCTTTTATTGCCGGAACCAAATACTCTTGCTTTAAATAGTCACTGCCGTAGTCAAAAATTGAAGACGTGGCCATTCCCGACTGAATCATAATGCCGCCTGTTATCCCCACACATACCCGGCCCAGTTCTTCTACGAAGATACATTCTTCCACCTTCCCGGCACCAGCACCGCCATATTCAATGGGATAAACAACACCCAAATATCCAAGCTCGCCAAGCTTTGGGAGTAGTTCCCTTGGAAATTTCTCATTCTTTTCAGCATCATCTACGAGCGGAGCTACTTCTTTTTCTGCAAAATCTCTAATCGTTTTTCGAAAAATTCTTTGCTCATCTGAGAAGTCAATTTGCATGGCGTCACCTATGTTACTGTCCTATATTCCATTGGAAATGAGTCAATTCCAAGTTACACTGCCCCGCTAACCCGATGCCCTATCAGAATAATAGATCATACTAAATTGGCTACGTTATTTAATGCGATTTTCGACATACTGAGTTTCAGCTCTTTTATTATTCTAGTCGTACTTGGTCTTGGGATAATTGCCAGCATGATGGGTGTTTTTAATTTTGCCCACGGTGAGTTTGTCCTGCTTGGCGCATATCATGTCTATCTCTTTTCGGTCTGGGGGTTACCAATTTGGCTCGGAATGCTGACCGCGCCAATCGTCGTCGCCCTCGTCGGCTTATTTCTTGAGCGAACGATTATCCACAGATTCTACATTGCGCCCGTAGCCGGGATGTTGATGTTATATGCCATAGGCATCATTATCAGGGAATCCGTTCGTGATCTGACGGGCGGTCTATATTATTCGGTACCCAAACCAGTTTCAGGCGCCTGGCATTTCGGAGATGTAACAATTGCGCGATGGGGCACGGTCGTGATATTAGTAACCGCGCTAGTAGTTATGGCTTCACATATGCTCATTCGAAAGACAACCTGGGGGCTCAAGATGCGAGCAGCGTTGGAAAATCCTGAGTTGGCCCGTGTATCAGGAATATCCACTACAAAACTTTATGCCCTGACGTTTTCATTCGGTGCAGCCCTCGCAGGTCTGGCAGGCGCTCTCATGGTGCCTCAGTTCTCACTTTTTGCTGATTTAGGTGTACGATTTTTAATCTGGGGTTTTCTTGCTGTGATGCTTGGTGGCGTCGGCACGTTTGAAGGACCTGTCTTAGGTGCTGCCGTCATTGGCTCTATGACATCAGGATTTCCCTGGATTATGAATCCATATGTTGGAGATGTGCTGGTATTTATTCTGGCAGTTGTAATAGTAAGGATTAAACCAATGGGTTTATTTTCAAACAGGAGGATTTAAGTAATGAGTAAAAAATTAGGAAACAGGGATGTTGATTTAACACAGTCATCGGTAAGCCGGCGACGATTTTTACAAAGTACAGCCTGGATGAGCAGCGCAGTTGCACTCGGTGCAGGCAGTTGGCTTATACCCGCTCGCTGGAGTCACGCGGCTGGACCGATCAAATTAGGCATTGCAACTGACATTACTGGGATGATGGGTTATGCCGGTAATTCTCATGTCCATGTCGCAAACTGGCTTGCGGAAGAAATCAATGCCGGGGGCGGTATCAATGGTCGACCATTAGAGGTTCATATCGAAGATACTGCTACAAATGATCAGACTGCAGTCGCTGTAGTTCGTAAGCTTACACAAAAGGAAAATGTCGACGTCATCATTGGCGGCATTATGAGCTCCACGCGTAATGCCATTAAGGATGTAATCATAGAACGAGGGAAAACACTCTATGTTTATCCAGAGGTTTATGAAGGCGGGGCATGCCAACCGTATCTTTACTGCACAGGCCCGGTTCCATCACAACAAATTGATCCGTTTATTCCATGGCTGATAGAAAATGGCGGTCCTCGTTTTGCTTTTCCTGCAGCCAACTATTCCTGGCCCCAGATCACCAACAAATATGCCAGGAATGTTGTGGAACAAAGCGGCGGTGAGGTAGTGTTTGAAGAGTACTACCCGCTTGACCAGATGGACTACGGCTCCACGATCAATACAATCATGAAAGAGAACATTGACGTGGTATTCATTACCCTAATCCCACCAGGACTACCTGGCTTTATTACTGGGCTTCATGAAGCAGGATTTACCAAGCGGGGCGGTCGACTGGCTTGTGTTTATTACGACGAGAATATGACCCAAGTAAATCCGGCTGAGGAGTTCGAAGGGATGGCAAGTTGTCTGGATTACTATCGCGCGATTGGAGAACAGGGTTGGGATGCAGAATCCGCGCGAATCATGAATGAGTATGAAAAGCGATTTGGTAGCGATCATCTGTTCTCAGCAGGTGCTGGCTCATCAGGCATGTATCGTGCGATCAAACTTCTTGAAGTCGCCATGACAGAAGCGGGCAGTGTTGATCGAGATGATGTCGCCGCGGCTCTAGATCACGCCAGTATAGATAAGGGCCCAGGCGGTCCAGCAAAGATGGTACCTGGCACCAACCATTGTGCAATGAATATGTATATTGCAGTCGCTAAGAACGGCAGTTATGAAATAGCCGCAAAGAGCGATGGTTTGGCAACTCCACGAGAGTGCGCCTAGTCAATCGGGGCAGCATCTAATTCTGGATGCTGCCCCAATTTGTTTGCGATGGAACTCTGAACAAAATAGGGTTTGCCTACCCGCAATAATGGTTAGGCATGTTGCGTCGACTTCATTTCTCTAAACATGTATCAGCTATTTTGCTGATTGAAGCGGTCGTTCTAGTCCTATTCCTTTCTTTACCCCTGTTCTTTGGTGAATTTTGGGTAGTTTTTTTCACCAGAATACTGATCCTTAGTTTGTTAGCGATTAGTTTTGATCTGGTATGGGGCTATGCAGGGGTTTTGAGTTTTGGACAAGCCCTATTCTTTGGCGTCGGGGCTTACGTTGGCGCCGTTGTAGCGCGCGACCTTAATATTTTATCCATCTTCGCAGTTTTACCACTTGCGACAATTGCTGGTTTTCTGATGGCAGTATTAATTGCGTGGGTATTGCTGGTTGGTCGCAATCTTCCGAGTTTAATATTTTGCGCGCTAGGAACCTTAACCGGATCTTACGCAGCGGAACGATTGGCACTTGGTTGGAATTATCTTGGAGGCCAAAATGGTATTCCAGGAATAAAGGCAATGACAATAGGCGATTATGTCTTATACGAGGGCGTTGAATTCTATTATCTAGCTCTCGGAATTCTTGTCTCGATATATCTTTTGTGCAGATGGCTTGCACGTTCGCAGTTTGGCCTGGTTCTGGCCGGCATTCGTCAACAGGAAGAACGGATTACGTTCTTTGGCTACAGGGCGCAACATTTTAAAGTTGCAATCTTCTCACTGAGTGGGGCTATTGCAGGTCTCGGTGGCGGTATGTTTGCTTTCCACGACGGCTTTGTTTCACCAAACTTAGTCGGCGTGCTTCTTTCAACCAAGGCTGTCATTTACGTCCTATTTGGAGGAGTCGGTTCTTTGATAGGCTCGGTCATCGGCGTCTCCGCAATTGAATTTCTTACCTTAGAGCTTGCAGATTATGCGCCCGGTATATGGCCTATTGTTTTAGGGCTAATTTTGCTGGCAGTGATTGTCTTCCGACCCTCTGGTTTGGTTGGCATATTCGTAACTGAACGTGAACGTATAGGATCATTTGGAAAGCGTCCTATAAAAACTGATAAATAGAATGAATGCAATTCTAGAAGCTCGAGATTTAGTTAAGCAATTTGGAGAGTTTCGAGCCATAGACTCAGTTGATCTTTTGCTTGAAGAAGGACAGTTCCATGGCCTTGTGGGCCCTAACGGTTCGGGAAAATCAACTCTTTTAAAATGCGTTTCTGGTGCCTTGATCCCTACCCAAGGCCAAATACTATTTAACAACAAAGAAATAACAAAGGAACCGCCTGAAAATCGTTCGAGAATTGGTATCAGTATGAAATTTCAGATTACGAGCATATTTCCAGCGCTATCTGTGTATGACAATATTCTCCTTTCTTTGCAGTCGCACCAAGACCCCCTGTCACTGGCCAGGTCAACAACGCGCGCCGGCTTTCATGAAACAGTAATGGATACTTTGCATCGCTTCAATCTGTCTGATCGCACAGATGATCCAGCTGAGATCCTCTCACATGGTCAGCAACAATGGCTGGAAATTGCAATGGCTCTCGCTTCGGAGCCGAGTCTGCTGTTATTGGACGAACCAACAGCCGGTATGAGTCTAGAAGAGAGACGTAAAACTGGTGAATTATTGGAGCCTCTTCGAAAAGAGTGCTCTCTTTTAATCGTTGAACACGATCTCGATTTTATTCGGGACATTTGCGATGTTCTTACAGTACTAGATCAAGGAATAGTTGTCGAAACTGGAAACATTGAGACAATTCAGAAGAGCGAAAGGGTTAAGAAGGTATACCTCAGTCGTGTCTGAATCCCCCCTGCTTTTCGTACAGAACTTGAGCACGTTTTATGGAAACAGCCAAGCCCTCTTCGATGTCAATATCGAGGCGCCTGATCGTGGAGCAGTGGCTATCCTAGGTCGTAATGGGGCAGGCAAAACTACGCTTTTGAAAAGTATCGTGGGAGAGCTGATACCAAGAAATGGATCTGTTATTTTCGAAGGAGTCGACAGTACTTCTTTAGCCACAGAAAAAAGAATCCGTAGAGGCATTGGCTATGTACCGCAAGAGCATGCCATATTCGCTGGTTTAACGGTACTAGAAAATCTACAAATTGGTAAATCTTCCCAAGAAAATGGGGAACCTATAGATACTGTCTTGGAAATCTTTCCAAAGCTTAAAGAACGGACTCATCAAATTGCTGGGACACTAAGTGGCGGCGAACGAAAAATGTTAGCAATTGGACGAGCCCTGCTCGGCTCGCCTAAGCTGCTATTGCTGGATGAGCCCACCGAAGGTATTTGGGTTGGCGTGATCGAGGAAATCGTTGACCACCTTATCGAACTCAAAAATCGAATTTCTTTATTGATCGTAGAACAGCATTTGGAATTAGCGCTACGGGTCACAGAGTACGCGTATGTTCTTGATCGTGGGCAAGTCGCACTGGAAGGGCCTTCATCTGAAGTTGGAAATAATCCACACCTTATGCGGCTATTGGCTCCCTAGAGGATATCTAAGCCACTCAATTCAATCAAACCCAACAAATACTCGCTGTCATCAAACAATATTACATATTACTCGTCAAATGAAAGTAGGTACCAACATCACTTCCACGATGGCAACCATTCGGTAAAAATTCTTAACTCGAAAAACAATAATTCAGAGGAATACTCTACATTGTTCGCCAATCAGCCGCCCGCTCAAAAGCGGAAGCCGCACGGTAAATATTAGGCTCATCAAAATGCTTCCCAATCAGCATCAAACTAACTGGTAGGCCGTCGCTCATCCCGCATGGTATTGCCATTGCAGGATGGTGGGTGGAATTAAAAGGCGCTGTATTTTGAATCATTCCCATCGCGCTCTGTACATATTCTTCAACACTGACATCGGCCCCCGGCAATGGCTGTGCTTTATTGGGCGTGGTGGGCATCATCAAAAGATCGTAACGGGATAACGCATCGTCGTAGGCTGCAATTAATTGCCTGTTTATGTTCATTGCCTTTCCGTAATATCGATTTCCATATTGGTTATGTATATAACTTCCTAAAAAATGAAGAAACCGAGTCGTCGGGGGCAATTCATTTGCACGTGCAGGCCATCCACGAAAAAAATCTATAAAACTACCAACATATAAATTGGAGTGTCCATAGCCATAACTACCGCCCGAAATGAAATTCTGTGTTTGAGCTTCGATCGTAATAGGCAACCAAATATCAACGCCCATTAAATGCCATGGAATCGAAATTTCTTCGACAAAAACACCTAGATCTCGAAACGAGTCTGCTGCACAGCGTACTTTTTCATCAACGTCTGCCTCCGAAACATCGTGGCCAAATCCTTCCTTGACCAGTCCAATTCTCATTTCTTTTACCGGCGACCCCAAACTAGTGGTGTACCGATGTGTCTTGACGTGATCACTTCGAGGATCGTACCCATCCCGACCTGCGATTACCTCCAAAAGCAGCGCGTTGTCAGCAACATTGGCAGTCATTGGTCCCGCATGATCTATGTACGTTTCCATTGGGATCATCCCGGTGTACGGCACGAGCCCATGCGTGGGTTTCATTCCATAAACACCACTGTAGGACGATGGAATACGAATTGAGCCCCCCTGATCTGCTCCAATCGCCATATCTACTTCGCCTAAAGCCACTAAGACGGCACTGCCCGATGACGAACCACCAGCCGAAAACCCCATTTTGAATGGATTGTGAACGGGCCCTGTAGCATTAGTAAAACTGCTGCCCGAATGGCAAAAATATTCACAGTGTGCTTTTCCTGAAATTTCACCACCAGCATCTAGAATTCGACTGACGATTGTCGCGTCAATCTCAGGGACATACCCCTCTAAAATTGATGACCCATCCATCATTGGGACATTGGCAACCATCACGTTGTCTTTAAGGACAATCTTTTTACCTTTTAACTTTCCTTCAGACGCGCCTTTAATAGCAGTTTTGTAATACCAGGCATTATGAGAATTTTCTTCATCTGATGGTCGATATCCCGACGTTCTTGGATATTTAACGCTTGGCAGATTGTCAGGTAAGGAATCAAGTACATTGTATGAGTCAATCGACTTTCGCATCAGTTCAATATATGTCGTTAGTTCCGAGTCAGTAACGGACAAGCCCGTGCGCGTTGAGATCTCTCGAAGCTGCTCAATGGTCGGCAGTGGAACACTCATGATAATTTTCCCTCCTTCGTAATCAATGCCCAGTCAATTGTTGCAAAGAATATCAACAGACACTGTGCTTCAAAGATATCCCCAATTACAGCCTTGCATGTAACCAAGCGACCGAATCAAGGAAAATAGATTATCTGCCTTTGAATCGAGGCGCCCGCTTCTCCAAAAAAGCAGAAACCCCTTCAGCGTAATCACTTAATCGGCCTGCTTCACGCTGAAGGTCTCGTTCTAGATCCAGCTGCTGATCAAGATTGTTACTCAACGCCGCATGAATAGCCTGTTTCGTCATGGCTAGAGAGGCAGTTGGGGCTGTTGCGAAATGCTGGGTAAGTTTTCTGGCCTCTGTGGCCAGATCTTGATCGTCAAATACTTGCCAAATCAACCCCCAATTGGCTGCCTGCTCAGCTGAAATTGGATAGCCGGTCAGCATCAGCGCTTTTGCCCGAGCTTCGCCAACCAAATGCGTTACCGTCCAAGTGCCTCCGGAATCTGGAACCAATCCAATTTTACAAAATGCCTGGATAAACTTTGCTGAACGAGCAGCTATCACCAGATCGCAGGCAAAAACGATGTTTGCACCAGCGCCAGCAGCGACACCATTCACAGCACAGACGACTGGCTTGTTTAAGGAGCGAATCAGTCGAATCAGTGGGTTATATATACGTTCGAGAGATACACCCAGATCTAACGGCTCCTTGCTTAGCATTGGATCACGTTCACCGAGGTCTTGGCCGGCGCAAAAGCCGCGCCCTGCGCCTGTCAACAACACCACGCGACACTCCTGATTAGTTGCGGCCTTCTCTAGCGCCGCGCGCAATGCTCGGTGCAGTTCTGGATTCAATGCATTGAGTTTGTCCGGTCGATTCAGTGTCAATTCTAGACACCCATCAACAAACTCTTCTTTTAAGACAGTCTGTTCCATTTCGTTGTGTCATTTGAGTTGCAATTTTTCATGCATTTTATAGTTGATTAAGAATTGAGTGTCGAGACCTATCAACAAGATCAGCTAGATCACCTAATATCGAAAAATCGCTTTCTAATTCACTTCGAAGAGGCCAGAAACTCCCATTCCGCCACCAACACACATTGTTGCTACCACGAATTTGGCGCCCCGCCGTTTTCCTTCGATCAATGCATGACCGACCATGCGGGCGCCAGACATGCCATAAGGATGACCGATTGCTATAGCGCCCCCATCGACATTTAGAAGCTCTTCGGGTATCCCAAGCCGATCGCGACAGCAAATTACCTGAACCGCAAAGGCTTCATTGAGCTCCCACAAATCAATGTCGTTGATTCGAAGCCCGTGTCGTTCTAGTAGACGTGGCACTGAAAATACCGGCCCAATACCCATTTCATCAGGCTCGCAACCTGCTGTAGCAAGACCACGATAAATACCTAAGGGTTCGAGGCCTCGCCGATTTGCCTCCCTGTCAGACATGATTACACATGCAGATGCGCCGTCGGAGAGTTGGCTGGCGTTTCCCGCTGTAATACAGCCCTCAGGACCGACCACAGGGTTAAGGTTCGCTAGACCTTGAAGCGAGGTCTCTGGCCGGTTGCCTTCATCCATTTCCAGTAAAACATCGTTTTCTGTCGTTACACCAGTCTCTTTATTCCTATCCTGCTTAATACTTTGTAAGGGAACAATTTCTTTATTGAATCTACCTGCCTGCTGTGCAGCAGCAACCCGCGATTCGCTTAAATAGGCGTATTCGTCTTGCTCTTCACGACTAACACCATATCTTTTTGCGACGACTTCTGCGGTCTGGATCATTGAACAATAAATTTCTGGCTTGTGCTTTCCTAGCCATTCCTCATTGCTCCGATAGGTGTTACGGTGCTCATTTTGTACCAAACTGATGGACTCGAGACCGCCTGCAACAACCACCGGTACTTTATCGACCAGTACCCGCTGAGCAGCCAGACTGATCGCTTGAAGGCCTGAGCTGCATAATCGAGTAATAGTTGCCCCGCTCGTTGTGACCGGAAGTCCAGCTCGAAGAGCAGACTGTCGTGCAATGTTGCGCCCCGTGGCCCCCTCGGGTAATCCACAACCAATAATCACATCTTCGACTTCTTGCGGCTCAATCTGAGCCCGCCTTACAGCGTGCTCGATGACGTGTCCCCCAAGCGTCGCACCATGCGTATTATTGAATGCGCCCCGATAGGCCCTTCCGATTGGCGTTCTAACGGTGGCAACAATCACGGCATCAGTCATCTTTGTCTACCTCGGTATTTACTTGGGGCAATAATCGGACAGTGACCACCTATCAATCCGACGCACAGGCAGAATACCGTTTCAAATGAAAATCTACATCGCCGAACAAGATATCAATCATGGTTAAGCGTTTGAAGTAATGACCTACACTGAGTTCGTCCGTCATTCCCATCCCTCCATGTAACTGAATACTCTGCTGGCCAACAAACCGGGCCGCCTTTCCAATAGATACCTTTGCAGCAGAAGCTGCTCTCTTTCTAACATTTGGATCAGATTCATCTAATTTTAAGGTCGCCATATAAGCCATAGATCTCGCTTCCTCACACGCCATCAACATATCCACCATTCGGTGCTTGATAACTTGAAATTTTCCAATGGGTTGCCCGAATTGCTCCCGGGTTTTGACATACTGAAGCGTCGCAGTATAAAGCGCTGACATGATACCGACCGCTTCCGCACACACCATCGCAATACCATGATCTACAACAAGCTCGACCATAGGAAGGGCGCAATCCAAATCACCAATCATTGCTGTTCTTCTTAAGCAAACATTATCAAAAATTAGCTCTGACGCAGGTATATCGTCCTGCAGCCTGTAATCTCGCCTAGAAAGACCCGGGCTGTTGTGTTCAACGAGAAACAGCGTTATGCCATGTTTATCGCGACGGTCTCCTGCCGTTCGAGCTGAGACAATAATTTTGTCTGCAGAGCTGGCATGACGGACAACAGCTTTTTTACCATTGAGAACAAATTGATCTCCATTTGGTTTGGCAGATAACTGAACATCAGACAAGCTGTAACGTGACTGGGGTTCCGCAAAAGCAAACGTAAGTATCAAGCGACCCCTAACTAGATTAGACAGAATTTCGGACTTTTGTTTCTCGTTAGAACCTACCTGAATCAGCTTGCTTCCCATCACTACAGTTTCCAAAAAGGGTTCTAAAATCAACCCTGGACCCAACGCCTCAGCCACAACCATAGTGTCGACCGCTGAACCTCCGTTACCTCCAAATTCTTCCGGCAAATTTAGACCGAGCCAGCCAAGTTTTGAGAAACCTTGCCAATTTTCCTGAAGAAAACTTTCACTCTTGTCAACAATCTTACGCCGTTTGTCAAAAGGATATGATTCGCGAACAAACCGTTCCACACTGTCTCTAAGTATGCCGTGCTCAACTGATAGCGATAAATCCATTTAGAAATCACAGATCCAATATTTTTTTAGCGATAATGTTTC
>ERZ651768.2281-NODE-2281-length-13399-cov-9.944303_pt1 | contig 13399 bp, 16 predicted proteins | sample MGYA00514754_ERZ651768 | MGnify/ENA metagenome assembly ERZ651768 | reverse complement strand
GGAGGCCCAAGACAAACTTAAAATGCTGTGGTTTTGTTAGGTGCTAGGTTTCAGTCTTTCTGGCCCCAAAAGGCCCCAATTTATTTTTGTCCGGTAGGCACGATTTTCGTCCTTAGCCTCAAAATGGTGTCTACGGTGGCCTGATGTGTACGCCTGTGTACAAAAAACGGCTGACTCTTAATCAGCAGCTTCTTCAGCGACACCCCCATCGGGAAGGCACCAGGGGTGGGTACTTGGAGGGTATAGGTATCAGCATCCGGAGCGTCAAGATATACAGAGTCACCGTTTCACGATGGCGGTGGCCCTTTTCTATTGGACCTGTCTTTCGGGCTATAATTCGACGCAAATATGTGTCTCAACGGCGAAGCCAATATGAACAGTGAGCCACCACCGGATTTACCCGAGTTACAAATCGATGAAGTTGTTCAAGGGGTGTGGGCCAGAGGGAAGTTTGTTGGCACTCGAGGCTGGCTTCTTCCATGGAGTACCGCCGGACACCACTAAACAGGAGTAGAAGCAATGGCTAGTGTCCGACACAGTTCCACAGATGAAAATTCAGAACGCGAATACCAGACTATTGACCGTCTCATAGAGGACAACCTTTTCCGTGAGCTCTCCGAATTCGTGGCGATTCAAACCTACCGTGGCGGCGCCTTAAGTGAAGATCAGGTGGTTAATCATCTTGGGCAGATCAGAGATAGCTTGACGGCACAGGTGGAGGAGTTCAACCTCGGACAAAAAGTCCACAAGTTGGAGCTATTCGAGTGGAAACAGCCGGTGGGCCATGAGTATTGGCTGTTCGGTTTTCGCTTGGGCTCCGGGGCGCATAAGATCGCGGTCTGCTGCCATCTGGACACCGTTCCACCAGGAGACGACTCATCCTGGAGCCCGTTTGAACTGGTGCGGGAGCAGAGGGATTACATGGGCAAAGCCTCTCAGGATTTCTACGTGGGGCGTGGATCCATCGACGATAAAGGGCCGGCGGTTGTGGCATTCAACGTGCTGAAGGCCGTGGCCAGGAAGTACGACGGAAGCGACAAGCTCGACGCAACAACCGTCGAAGTCATCTTCGATACGTCTGAAGAGACCGATATGGCCATGCCCCATTACCTGCAAGCGGTCCCTGAGGACAACCCAGATTTCGGCATCATCTTTGACGCCTCCTGGTCCGTGAGGGCCGAGAAAGGGATCGAGCGGCCGAAGTTCACGGTGGCACGAAACTCCGGGAGCGGCGTCGGTATGTGGATCGATCAGTTGAACACGCCCGAAGGACCCTCGAACCAGATCCCTGAATTTGCCAAGGCCGTCATTCGCGGCGATTCAGCGGCTGAACTGGCGGTCCTGGCGGAATCGGTCGATGTGATGTACGCCGAATACTCGTTCGATGATCCCGACTACCACCGTGCCGAAATGACGGTTGATTTCGATGTTGCGTCCAGATCGCTCACACTCCAGACGGCAGTGGCGGGCGCGCAGCACGGGTCTGCGCCTCAGGAGAATCGGTCCAGCGGGGCCAACCCGGTGGTTTCGCTGGCCAATTTTCTCGCCGGGTTGGTGGACCAGGGCAAATTGGCATCCAATGAGATCGGGGAGATGTGCCGCTTCCTGGCCTGGGGCTGGGGGACAAAGGTGTTTGGCGAGCACCATCCAGAGTTGCTTCTGCGTGATGATGAGGTATTCGAGACGGGCAACGGCACGACCTACGCTGCCACCAGGCTATACACGAGACCGGACTTGGTCCAGATGGAGTTGGATATCCGCTACGCCATCGGTCATCACAGCCACCCTTGGGACGGATCAGAGGGGATGCTGAAGGGTGAGAGCAGCATTTTCTCTGAGGTATTCAGCCAACTGACCGTTGATTTTAATGCCAGCGCCAGCCACCCGGTAGCTATGGAGACGTCGACGGCCGCCCCGCCCGATATCCGGCTGCCTGAGAACGAAAGCTTCAGAACCGTCGCGGACGCCTATATGCAGGTCATGGGCGAACCAACCCCAGCGCGAGCTATCGGCGGAGGCACCGATGCCAAAGGCCACAACACATTGATCGCTGCTGGGGCGCTATTTACCGACGAACTAGGTCCGCCGATCAACTTCCACGGAATAAATGAAGGCGCGCCGGTCGAGGACCTCAAAAATGGCGCCCGTATCATCTACCGCCTGTTCGTGGACCAGATCGAGGGTCGGTAACGACCGGCGGTAGCGAGTTCCATGGTGCTGGAGAATGACAGTGAAGGAGTATGGCACTAATTCGCGGCTGGTATCTAGGGTACTTTAAGGGTATGGGGATGTGCATCCGGAGCGTAGTGAAAGGGTGGGGATGGGTCCTAGAGATACCGGACCTGGTCTATGAGCTAGAAGGCGACGGCCATATGAAATTGCTGGGGGACCGCAGCCAACTCGATTTAGATGAATTGAAGGTTCGCGTCCAGTACGCGTTGGGTGCCGATTGACCTTTTAGGCCTTGGCGAGCTTTCGCCAATGAATGATAATCTCCACGGCCATGGCCATATACCTATCCGACATTGGGCCGTAACAGCCGGTTCAGTTCTCTGATTGTCGAACCTCGGAATATTCGTTTACTGATGGCGGCAACGCAAAACCTGCGATAAACAATAGCCATGCTCCGATTGCCCATATCATAAATCCCGGCACAAATGTTCCCCAATAATCCCGAATGGCCCCAACGACTATCGGAGAAACGAACATGCCGATGCCGGATACAGTTACAAAAGTACCCCACACTACCGCCACCTTTTCCGGAGTCATAGCCTTTAAGCCCATCGGTAGGCTTAAAAGGGTGGGAGGGTAAGACCAACTTCCGATTCCTAATATCAACACGGAAGCCAAAATCCCAATATTGCTCTCTAATAAGAACGAACCTAGACCACCTATTCCGATAAGAAATCCAGGAACCACAAAAAAGATCCTCTTATCCGATATACACAATGGGAGGATCCCTCCTGCTAAAACGGCACCGACGCCAACGAGGGGGATTAATCCTGTGATGAATCCTGCCTGTGCCAAAGACATGTTTCGCGATTCACCGTAAAACGTCGGCAGCCATCCAGTTAGTGCCGTGTACTGCATAAACACTAATGCATCTGCAGCAGCTAGAAGCAGGATGACAGGATTACGTAGTACGCTTGAAATATCACTGAAAGTGATGTTGGTGACTGAAATAGCCTGACGTTCTAATGGCCGTGCTCTCCCAAGAAAGGCCCACGCCAGCGCGCCTAACAACGCGATGGCCCCGAACACGCTTAACGCATTCTTCCAACCGATGCTATCTGCAATCGGAGCTACAGTTGTCACTGAGAGCGCAACGCCTAAAGTCAATGCCGCGATGTCCAGACCGTTCATAACGGTGATTTCACGTGGTTTTAGCCACTGCATCAGCAGGGGCGCTGTCGCCGGTATTATTACGCCAAACCCGATTCCGTATGCCAATCGCAAAACCAATAGTGTAGAGAAACTGTTCACAAACGATGAGAAGACCGACATACCTACCAGTAGCCATGCCAGAAAATACACTCGTTTCACACCAAAACGGGCGGCTATAACCCCTCCGGGTAATCCGAATACGGCATGTACTAGAAGGGCGAGGGCTACCAGAAGGCTGGCAGCAGTCCGGGTTATCCCAAAATCTTCCATTATCAGTGGCAAGACCGGAGATACTGAAAAGAAATTGAGACCTACAGAAAAATGCGCCGCCAGGATGAGACCAGCGATAACAAATCTGTAGCGGTAAAAATTTCGATCACCTGATGCCATTTGATACCCAGAGCCTCGCATACCGCACTAGACTATATCTTTCATAAACTAGTAGGGACAATCTTTTTTGTCCAATTCATAGATGCCAAGCCTCCGTTTCGCTCGGCGCTTTTTCCCTCTCTGTCGGTAACACTAGGGCGTGCTCAACAAAATAATATGACACTGTGTTGTGGGGTACCTAACTACCCTAATGATGCGTTAGAGAGAGTAAATACAGTCTACCTACACAGGGTCAAATAATTTTCCTTGGTCAGACCGTCATTCAGGGAATCTACCTGTGCGGATAGGAAATCCGTTCGCCTCTTCGATGCTTATGAGAACGGTTAAGTATCGCCCCATATTTCTTTGATTAATAATGCGGAGTGCTACTAGAATGCGGGCCTTTGGAGCTACTGATTAAGAGTTATTCGGAAATCATGCCCAGGCGTGTTCATACGTGTTTTCTAGTCTCAGATTTATGCCTGAGAGTACACATGAGTATCCTTGAACACGAAGAGAACGAGATCAAATACAAGATCAAAACCCTCAAAATAAGACCCGTGATCTGAGGCGTATATGAAAGAACTGAGCAAATTAGTCAAAGTCTCATTATGTGTTTGCGCATTCGTTGTCCTAGGAGCCATAGGGACGTGTGTCACCATCGTAACCGGGATACCTGGCATGACCGTGCTATTTGGAGGAATAGGCTTCGCTATGACTCTTTGGTGGGTTAGGAGGCATCGATAGAAAAGGACCACTGCACTTATCAAACCGTAGAGGCAGGCGGCTTGAAATAGAGTCAGTCCACCAACCATTTGATAATTGCAGGTTTGGAAAAAGCTTTATCCTCCATATGGCACGTTCCTGTCGATTGGTGGCTGTTATGCGAAGGAGAACCCGGTGAAATGGTACTGGCGAAGCAACTACTCGCCTGGAACCAGCACAACAAGCCGCCAATCGGGGAGGCTGATGACGACCCCGAGGCTGTGCAGTGGGCTTTAGATAAGGTTCGCTCAGTCCTAAAGAACGGCGACTGACGGAGTGCCTGATGGTACTGAGGAAATATGGGGATCCGGACAAACGCCTATTAGCATATTAATAACAGTTGTCCGGATCGTGATTGCCGGGATTCCTGGGTTCGACAATTAAGCTATTTAGCGGGGAACCATGCCCCTGAGTAGACACTTCTTTCCGGTGGAGAGGCCACGAAAGGAGCCATATCAGCAAATATTGTCTGGACTGTATCAGATGCGTCCCGAGCATTCTGGCTACTCTCATAGAGTCCTATTAATGTAATCTCGTCTTCCCCAGTCACAGCGACTGCGAATCCAATCATACCGTCTAGTTCGGTCACTGCTCCAGACTGTGCGTCGAGAAACTTAGATACCTCTTCCATTTTTCCGGGCTGTAAACTAACAACAGTCTTAGATATTCCAGGCATTTTCTTGACTCCTAATACTATTTAAAAACGCGGTTGACAGAAACATATCACGATTTGCCAATAAACCTGAACTAAGCATGGGTCTCTGGACGGTAATTTCTGGAATATCAGGGTTCGATGACTAAAATATATCTGCTAAGTCAGTGATGTCCGTTGGCGGGCCATACTGGTTTGCGATTTCCGCGGGAACAATATATTCCTGGTACGGTTTGCCTTCTTCAACGACTTCTGGCGGACCATTTGAGACGTTAGACCTAGTCACCAAGGAACTACGCCCCCATAACCCCATACGGACAGTTTTGTCCACTTTCTGGGCTACTTCATCAGGGATTTCTAGCAAGAGCAGTCTGTCTTCATCACCATCCAAGGGGGCGTCGGCAAACCACACGGCTTTGATTTCTGGAATCTGGTCGTAGAACCCGAGATTGGTCCCAGTCGGGTCGGATCTATCTTTGAAGCCATCTCTCAAAATCGCTGTTGTGGCTTCTGTGTTGGTTCGGTGGAACAATCTCATTAAGGTGATTTCTGGAATATCGGGATTCAACGACTAATCTTCGGGTTCGTTGCCCATGTCTTTAGAAAGCCTTCCAGATAGATACCGATAAAGGCCCATGTGCAAGACTGGCACACTGACGCACACGAGGATGAGGATTAGTCCCAGGGCGAGTTGGAGAATCACAGGCATGTGACGATATTTTACACATTTTGTTAACCGTGTAGACTACCGCCATGCGCTACCTATCGACCTATCACTGGCACTTATCGTGCATGTCTTGGTGTCCGTCGTCGTGTTGCTGGCGTTGGCCTGTACGGCACGCCTGCTTTCACTGAAGACGAATTTACCCAATTAGGATGATGTAGCCGTCATTGTCCACGGCGCCAATACAATCTCGCCTGTCACTGGCGAGCAAGGCGATGGAGTAGTGATGGCTTTGTATACAAAGAAGGATGACAAAATTTCACAGTGTAGAATCGTCCGACAGGTGGCCTAATCAGTGGTATTGGATGAGAACAGACCCGTCGCCGGAGGCCCGTGCTTTCGTCCGCTCATTGAACCTTAAGGTGGCGTGGAGGGTATAAGTGAACGGCCTATTAACGTCCCTACCGATCCCGCAAGGATATACAAAGACCAGGGCTGGGCCGGTATGGAGGAGATGACTGTATGTTGTTTAAATTCCTAACAGGGAAAGAAATAGGGCATTTGCAGACGGGACTAATCCTGTCGCAGGTTGGCGGACTGATTCTGATTGTTATGGGCTTGATGGCCTTGCTGCCCTCAAGACTATTTACTTTCGACGACATTGGGGGTTTTGCCTGGATAATTTTGGGAGTTGGCATAATCCGGATGTTGGCACCTATTCTGGTTGGCAAAGGCTCAAGAGTAGCGTTCTGGGTAGTTATAGTCTTAAGTGTTTTGAAATTAATAGAATCCTTCATCGCAACTGTAGGAGACAGCTCAGAACACCTGCAATTTTACTGGTATCTCGCCGTGACAGGTTTAGTTGAGGTCGGAGTTCTTATACACTTGCTAAATCCAAATGCAAGGGCAGAACTGAATAATAAGTAGTTTTTAGAGATTGTGGGGCTCGAAATATAAATGTGGCCACACGTTGCACCACCTGACAACACGAACCCCAACAAATCCAGGAGGTTTCATCCGTCCTTTGAGAGGCCAACGACAAAATTCAAATCTGGAACTTTATGCAGTTCGGCCGGGTTAATCTTGAACTTCGAGGATCGACTGCCTGAACCTAATATTACGTAATCCAGTGCCAGTAACTTCTCGTCGGCATAAATCGACAATCCGGCAGGCAGTCCGAAAGGGGTGACACCTCCAATCATCATGCCAGTGAGATTCTGGGTTTCCTCTGCGGAGGCGAACGACAACCTTGATACTCCCATCAGTCTCTTGACCGTTTGGTTAACATCGAGTCGTTCTGAGCCTCCGACTATGCATGCACAATATTCCCCGGGTGGCTTCTTGGCTGCCACGATAATCGTATTTCCGCAATGATCCAGTGGGAAGTTATATTGTTCGCAGAAAGCCGCGGTGTCAGCGAAGTCTGCATGAATCTCTATTAAGTCATGAATGATCTTCAATTCATTCACAGATGAATCAACTTTCGCTCCAATGTCATCTGCTGATTTCATGATAGACACCTCGAGAGGGTATGGGTATTGTCAGCCGGAGCATGGCATGTTGGTTGGCCCGTCACCGGGGGCCCCAACTAGTGAAGAGTTCAGCCAACTTCCGACCGCTTTAACTAGGAAGCACGCCAGTCGTTTTTGTTTGTAGCCTGTAAATACTGGTCCGCGCGGTCACGAACAAAACACTCCCATCCTCTCCCCAACCCAGATTCGCAGGCAGCTCTGGTAATATAATTCGCCCCAAAAACTCGCCGTTGGCTCGGCATACCCACACTCCGCCTGGGCCGGTACAAAAGACGTTGCCCCGCTGATCTACCTTTAGGCCGTCGGGTACGCCGGGGTCTTCCGATGACATATCCAACAGGATACGATTGTTACTCAGCCTGCCATCCGCCCCCACATCAAACGCCCGGATCTGCTTGCGGGCCGAATCATCAACGTACAGAATCGACTCATCGGGCGAAAAGGCTAGGCCGTTTGGCAACGCGAAGTCATCCACGAGGAGATCGAGGCTGCCATCAGGGCCGAGGCGGTACACCCCATTACAGGGCTGTTCTTTTCCGGGGATGGGTTGGGTCCACCAACCTTCGGGCCGCGGCATGCCGGGGACACTGGGTTGGATGGCGTAGGGCGGGTCAGTGAAATAGATGGCGCCATCCGACTTGACCACGATGTCATTGGGGCTGTTCAGTCGCATGCCGTCAAACTGCTCCGCCAAGACCTCGCGCCTCCCATCGTCCGCCACGCGTACCACCCGGCGACCACCGTGCTCCGCTGCCAACACCTGCCCCTGATGGTCCAGAGTCAGGCCATTGGACATCCCCGTCGTGTAAGTAGTCAGTTCTGGGCCTTCAGGCAGCCGATGCCAACGCGCAATCCGATTGTTCCGAATATCACTAAATAGAAGGGAACCATCGCGCCACACCGGCCCTTCGGTAAACCCTAATCCGCCGGCGATGCGCTCAACCGACGCATCGGGATCAATGAGATCGCGAAGTCCCGGGTTTTGAACATCTAGAGTTGACATTGCTCGTCTCCACCGATGGCGTGATGCCATTTTTGCCCCAGTCAGCATCGGGACATTACGTATTATAGCGACACCCCCATCGGGAAGGCACTCGGAGTGGGGTACTTAGAGGGTAGGGGCGTAGTTAACGAGGGAATCCCGTAATATAATTCTGGTGTTATGACAGAGACTATCTTCCATCACACCAGCAGTCCGGACTCAAGTAAGTCACGATTTAAGCACAAGAGGGAGACGATTCGAAATGAACTCCGACCGTAAACCAGTCGCCGTTGTAGTGGGGGCGACGTCCAAATGGCAATCCGATGGCCGAAACACGAAACTAGCCCACGGTAGGGAACTCGACGACAGCGACATGCCGGTCGGGGTGCGCTGGGGTGTGGGAGGCGCGATAGCCCAAAAGTTCGCCAAAGAGGGCTTCTTCGTTGTACTGACAACCCGTACCGCGGCCAATGCGGCAGCTTTGGAGACTGCGATAGGAGAGCAGGGTGGCGAAAGCATGATCGTTGAACTAGACCTGGTCTCGGGCGACTCTATATCTAATGCCTTCTCTCAGATTCGAGATGAAGCCGGTGACCCGGATGTCCTGGTCTACAACGCGGGCTACCTGGAGGGGCGAGACCTTCCGCCGGACAAAGAATTACTTGAGCACATACCGGACGAAATGTTCGAGACCGCGCAGCACATCGCCAGCCGGGGCCCGTTCTTGGTCGCCAAAGAAGTACTGCCCGCCATGCGCGAACGGGGCGAAGGCTCTTTCTTGATTTCGAATAACTCGTTTTCCTTGCGGGGACGAAAGCGGTACACCGGACAGTCACTGTACTACCCGCGAGTTATGATGCGCACGTTGGCGCAGGTCCTGACAGAGGAATATTCCGAGCACGGTGTGCACGTGGCCAACGTCGTGATCGACGGCTTGATCGATTCTCCGGGCACCCGTGCCCTGCCGGTCGCCCAGGAGCAGCCCGACGTGATAATGAATCCCGTTAAGATTGCTGAGGCTTTCTATTATCTACATTCCCAAGACAAGTCCTGTTGGACCCACGAGATTCAATTGACTCCGTTCCCAACCAAGCCGAGCTATTAGGACAGACGTGAGGAAGGCCAGTCCGGCGCGAAAAGCGTCCATTACACACTGACGCAGAACTCCAACGCCGGATGCGGGGGATTTGAATCGTCTCGTTTCTGCCAAACGCAAAGCCAAAAGGGGGCTTCATGTTGCCCTCTTTTCTTTTTGGCGTATATTGGGGTGGCTAAAATCTCGATAGAGGGGAGACCCAAGATGTACGACAAACCGATGCTAAGCCTGGATCAGGCGCAGGCCGCCATCACAGCGATGATTGCGGACCACAACAAGGATTCCAGCCGGCGTAAGGTTGATATGGCCGTGGTGGACGACGCCGGCAACCTTTTGGCCTACGCCCGCATGGACCGGTGCCTCCGGCCCACCTTCGCATTGCGCAAGGCCTACACATCCGCCGTTCGGGGCATGGACACTCTGGCCTTCTCCGAGCAGCTCAACTCCACGGGCAGGTCCTTGGAGTCCTTCGGCGACTCCCAACTCATCGCTCTGCCAGGCGGAGTGGTTGTCTTGAAGGACGGCGCCGTGGTCGGCGCAATCGGCGTCGGAGGGCTGCCCAGCGGCATCGACGACCAGTCCATTGCCCAAGCCGGATTGGCGGCAATGAACGTTTAGCCCGGTATAACTCCAACCAACACAACTTCGGCCAGTGAGGAAGTTCGTGTTCCAGGGAGACCCTGGAGAAACATTCTCCTTCAACGCAAATTATCTGTTGCGTGGCTCCCTTGTGACTGCGACCGGTCATCCCAAAATGGTCCTTTATACCACGTTCCCATCAATGTCACTGGCCATCGATGACCGTGGAGGGACTCTGATTTATGTGACAAGCGAGGGCCCCATGTACCTAGATGTGTCCTCCTAAAGCTCCGCCTGACCAGCGACTACATGATAGTGATAGACCGCGTGCCATAGCGGGCTTTCACCTGGCCATTCACCTCTCTTCCCCAACCCCCACCAACGCCATCAACAACACCCCCCGCTCCACCTGTTGCCCCTCCTGCACCAACACCTGCTCCACCGTCCCGTCCCGGGGCGACTTAACTAGGTGCTCGGTTTTCATGGATTCTATGATTACCAGGTCTTGGGCTGCTTCCACTGCGTCTCCAGCAGATACCAGGACCGTCATGACCACTCCGGGAACCGGGCTAACAATGTCGTCGCTGGCTGGTTGGGCGGAGCGGCGGGCGCGGGCGATTGGGGTTGGCGGGGCGAAGACGTAGGACTCGCCGGCTAGCCAGACGTGGACCTGCTGGCCGTCGCGGAGGGCGAGGAATGGTGTCGTACGGCCGTCGTCCAGTTGGACTTGTCCCTCCCAGCGGCCCTGCGAGGTCGCCGCGATTTCGATGTCGGCCTGATATCCTGCGCCGACAAGCGTCGATTCAGGCGGGTGGAGCTGCTGCAGGCGGCGAGTGGTCATGGGAACGTGCTCTTGGAGAGCCCGCGCCAAGGGCCCTGGGTGGCCTGGGGGCCTGCGGGCGACTGACCAGACATGTTGCTTCCACCGATCGGGCCGGCCGACCGCCAGATACGCTCGGCGATCTCCACGGCAGCCCCGTTCAAATGATTCGATTCAGGTGGAGCGGTCAACTCGGGGTGCCTGGCGATAAAGCCAGTGTCGTATCCGCCCGAGCGGAAGTCCGGGTGGGCGATGGCGCGAATCAAGAAGGGAATGTTGGTGGTAACGCCCAGCACCGGAAACGACTGCAACGCCCGCTGCATCCGTCCGATGGCTGACTGACGGTCCGGTCCCCAGGCTACCAACTTAGCTAGCATTGAGTCGTAGTACGCGGAGATCTCCTGGCCCTCGGCGACTCCCGAGTCCAGACGGATGCCCATCCCTGACGGAGGACGCCAGGCCAACAGCCTTCCGGTAGCGGGAGCGAAGTTGCTGTAAGGGTCCTCGGCATAGATGCGGCATTCCACCGCGTGCCCTGATGGCCGGATATCTTCTTGGGAGAGGGAGATCAACTTCCCAGCGGCGATGCTCGTCTGCCACTCGACCATGTCCAGCCTAAGCGTCTCTTCAGTGATTGGATGCTCCACCTGGATGCGGGCGTTCATCTCCAGGAAGTAGTACTCGCCGGTCTGGGCGTCCACCAGGAACTCAACCGTGCCCGCGTTGGTATACCCAGCCGACTTTGCCATGGCCACCGCCGACGCAGCCATCCTGGTCCTCAAGTCATCGTTGAGGATCGGCGACGGCGTCTCTTCGATGACCTTTTGGTAACGGCGCTGAATGCTGCACTCCCGCTCCAGTAGGTGGATCGTGTTGCCGGAGGAGTCGGCCAACACCTGAAATTCCACATGCCGCGCCGCAGGAATGTACCGTTCTAAGAACACCCGCCCGTCCCCAAAGGCAGACGCGGCCTCGCGGTTGGCCGATTCCAGGGCCGTCTCCAGGTCTTGGACGCGTTCCACGATGCGCATGCCCCGGCCGCCGCCGCCCGCCGCCGCCTTCACCAGCAGAGGGAATCCAATCTGTGACGACAGGGCGTCCAGCCGAGACTCTCCGGGCGTCCACATGGGCGAACTCGGCACCACCGGGACGCCGGCTATAACGGCAGCCTCCTTAGAGCGAATCTTGTCGCCCAGCAGCTCGATGGTCTCCGGGCTCGGGCCGATGAAGACCAGTCCGGCCTCGGAGCACTCTCTGCTGAACGCCGGGTTCTCCGCTAAGAACCCGTAGCCGGGGTGGACCGCTTCCGCGCCGCATCGCAATGCCAGTTCGATGATTTTGCGCCGGTCCAGGTAGGTTTCCTCGGCGGTGGAGCCGCCCAAGGAAAATGCCTCGCCGGCCAGCCCAGCGTGGGGTGAATTGGCATCGGGGTCCGCGTACACCGCAGCCGTGGCGATACCCATGGCCTGCAATGTTTGTAGAACCCGGACGGCGATCTCTCCCCGGTTGGCGACTAGAACTTTGGAAAACACGCTCACATCCGGAAAACGCCCCAGCGGGACTCGGGAATTGGAACGTTCATGGACGCGGCGATGCCAAGCCCGACCACGTCGCGGGTGTCCTTGGGGTCAATGATGCCGTCGTCCCAGAGCCGGGCCGTGCTGTAATAAGGGCTGCCTTCTTCCTCGTATTTCTCGATGATGGGCCGCTGCAGGTCCTCCATCTCCTTTTCCGACAGCGTCTTTCCCTGTCGGGCCGCTTGGTCGGAACGCACCGACAGCAGCACTCCGGCTGCCTGAGGTCCGCCCATGACCGAGATTCGGGAGTTGGGCCAAGACCAGAGGAACCGGGGCTGATAGGCCCGGCCGCACATACCGTAGTTGCCGGCGCCGAAAGAGCTGCCGATGATGACGGTGAATTTGGGCACCGCGGCGTTGGCCACAGCCATCACCATCTTGGCCCCGTCCTTAGCGATGCCCCCAGCCTCGTATTCCCGCCCAACCATGAAGCCGGTGATGTTCTGCAAGAAAAGCAGTGGGATGCGGCGATGGGCGCACAACTCGATGAAATGGGTCCCTTTCAGCGCGCTCTCCGAGAATAAGATGCCGTTGCTGGCGACGATGCCAACGCGATATCCCCAGATGCGGGCGAACCCACAGACCAGCGTCTCGCCGTAGTTCTCTTTGAATTCCTGGAACCGGCTCCCGTCAACGACTCGCGCGATGACTTCCCGGACGTCGTACTGCCGCCGTGAATCAGCGGGCACTATCCCGTAAATCTCCTCTGGGTCGTAAAGGGGCGGCTCAGGGTCGAATACTTCCAAGCCGGGGTTGCTGGGGTAGACGAAGTTCTCGGCTATGTTACGGGCGATGGCCAGCGCGTGCTCGTCGTCCATGGCGTAGTGGTCGGCCACTCCCGACTCCCTGGTATGGACCTCCGCGCCGCCTAGAGTCTCGGCATCGACCTCCTCTCCGGTGGCCGCCCGAACCAAGGGCGGGCCGGCCAGGAAGATGGTCCCCTGGTGCCGCACGATTACAACCTCGTCGCTCCTGGCCC
>ERZ651768.2278-NODE-2278-length-13428-cov-7.501461_pt1 | contig 13428 bp, 10 predicted proteins | sample MGYA00514754_ERZ651768 | MGnify/ENA metagenome assembly ERZ651768 | reverse complement strand
GCATCCCGGAGCAGGTATCTGGATTACCACCAGATCCAGCCCGTAGGCGATGAGAAAACGGAAAAACTAATGAAAGCAGGAAAGACCATGGGTGTTTTTTATATTGAGAGTCCTGCTACCCGGCAGCTTCTGGCCAAGGCCGGCGTGGTGGATTTTGAGCATGTGGTAATCTATTCCTCCATCATTCGTCCGGCGGCCAACCAATTCACCAACATCATGCTGGCACGGATCCATGGTGCGACATGGGAACTGATCCACACGGACCTGGATTTTCTGGCGGAGAGTTATGGAATTATGGTTTACGAGGAGCAGGTGTCCATGGCAGCCATGACCATGGCAGGGCTGGGTTATGCGGAAGCGGAAGCACTCCGGAAAACCATGAGCCGGGATTCCCTGCAGCATCTCATCCTTTCATGGAAAAAGAAATTCACAGAAGGATCGCTCCGCCGGGGCTATTCCCCTACCATGATCAAGGATGTGTGGGACATGATCGCTTCTTTTGTTGGCTATTCCTTTTGCAAACCCCATTCCGCGTCTTACGCCATGTTGTCTTTTACCTGTGCCTATCTTAAGGCTCATTTCACGGCAGAATTTCTGGCGGCAGTGATTTCCAACCAGGGCGGATTTTATTCATCCTATGCCTACATGAGCGAAGCACGAAGATTCGGGGTTCAAATTTTGCCACCGGATATTAATCTAAGTCATCGCCAATGGAGAGGTAGAAAGAATACAATGCGGATGGGATTTATGAGTATAAAAAGACTTCAGGGAAAAGCAGTGAATATGATTCTGGATGAACGGAAAGCGGGAGAATTTGATTCGCTGGATGATTTTTTAGTCCGGGTGGATCTGGATTTGGCAGATGCCATGGCCCTGACCAATGCGGGTTGTTTTAATAATTTAGTTTCAAAGATAACCCATCGGGAACTGGCATACCGGGTAGCGGGATTTTATCTTCAGAATGGTGAGCGGGAACCGCTCACGGCATCACCAGTGAATTATAATTTAACGGCTGAAGATCAATATCGGATGGAATTGGAAACGTTCGGCTATCCCCTGTCTGTTCATCCTGTGGCCAGGTACCGCCCTATGCTCAGCCGGCGGATCAAATATGCCTTGGATATCTCAAAATTTATTGGTCAGTCGATCTATCTGATTGGTGTTTACATTACCCGAAAGGAAGCAGCAACACGTAAATCTGCTCCCATGGAATTCTTAACTTTGGAAGATGAGACAGAGATCTATGAATGTGTGTTGTTCCCGGAAGTGTTTCAGGAATTCGGCGATATGCTACACTGGGAAACCCTATTTATCATCCGTGGAACGGTGGAAGAATCTTTTGGAGTCTACTCTGTAACGATTGAGAAAATGGGAAGCTTGCAGCAATGGGTGCGCCGTTTAAACCGTGAAAACATTTCTTTGTCTTCTGATCAATGATAGAGCGTGTACTATCTATCTCTCATCATTCCAAAATTGCTGGTAGAGTGCACCACGAAAATCATTGTACATATCCCATCCACCATTAGGAGGATGATGAATCTGGGTCATTATTACACCTACAAACTCCCGCTTTGAATCAATCCAAAATTGTGTACCTTCATACCCGCCACCCTGCCAAAGTCCTTCCTCTCCCCATCCTCTTTTTCTTAACGTATCTCCTGTGACCCAAAGATTGTATCCATTATAACCCCAGGGGCTATTAATTTGAGTATGAGGGGAAATAATTTTATTGATGGTAGTTTGATCAAGAAAACGTTTATCATTTAACTTTCCGTTGTGTAGAAAGATTCTTAAAAAATTGGCATACCCACTGGCAGTTGCAACCATACCTTCTCCGCCTAAGTATAATTGATTGTCTGTGCTATAGAAAGGGAAATCGGCACCGAAAATATCCAATTCCCCTTTTCGTGCAATTCGTAAGATTGAATCAATGCCGGTAAAATAAGGGAGTAACGTTTCCCCCTTAGAAAGGTTATACTTCAATCCACGAATATTTAAATGGTTAGATAATTTTGTTTCAACTAAACTTTTAAGACTTAATCCAGTTGCTCGTTCTGCAACCATACCGAGAACGGTTGTATTTGTCCCATAATAATATTCTGTTCCCGGATGTAAAAGGAGCGGAACGGTTGTAAGACGATTTATTAAATCATCCGAGTCTGATGAATAGGGTATATTTTTTGATACAAGAATTGAGTCAATGCAGTCTATTCCGGTAGTTGCATAATAAAATCCAGCCTGATGATTTATTAAATGACTAAGGGTCATAACTGAGTCAGGATTAACCAATGTAAACTTGCAGCCAATATTTTTATTTTGAATCTGACCCAGGGGAATTCCTGCTTCGTTAATAGCAACCTGAAGATTATCAAATTCCGGAATATATTTTGTTACAGGTTCATCGAGATTTAGATATCCGTCTTCAATTAAATCCATTATGATAGTTATAGTTACAATCTTGCTCATGGACCAAATTCTAATCCAGGTATTTCCATTAATGATTTCTTTTGGGATTAAATTTTTATTGATTCGACAATGTTCATAGACTACATGTCCATTTTTATCTTCAAGCCGTGCAAGTAAAAACGGGTAATAACCTTCATCAACATATTTATTTAAAATTACATCCAACTGGTTTTTGTTTTGAATATTAATTAAAGGTTCCCGGGTATAATCACAACTCAGATTGATAATTAAACAGCAAAACATTAGAGAACAAATAACAACCCTCGTTCTATTATTGAAGATATTGAAGTTCATATTTATTCAGAAAACCCTTTGTACTGAAACCAATCAAAATCCGCATAATTGCTTGATGTCGAACCATTGGATGAACCATATAGTCCAACATAGACTCCTGTATAGGTCCATCCCGAAGATTCCGGGCTTAGCTTAGAGCCGTCAGCATTATTAAAGAGTGAAACCCAATTATTTCCATCTTGGGAGTAAGAAAAATCATAATCTAAATAATCAGATGAAATATTAAAAAATACCGTACTATTTTTGTATGAATGACTTGCAAGCAGGGAATCGGTTCCATGGAAGAATTGGTGAAGCTGTATTTCTCCATCAATTAAGGACATAACATAAGCTGAACGATCATTTTGTATTACGGTTATTCCTGCCTCTTCCTCATCAGATGGATTGAATTCCATCTTTGTTTTTGCTTCCATTTGGAAATGTCTTTGTCTGATGCCTACAAATGAATATTGGCCTTGCTCTGAAATAAACCCTTTTTTTAAATAAAGTCTAAGGGAACCTATCTTTTCATTTAGACTATGAAAAGATGAGGTGGGTGTTCTGCGAAAATTCCATTCAACGTTTAGTTCAGGATGATCAAAACCATCATAAAACCTATTAATGTTTATTTGTTTTGTCCCTGGAAACGGAACAGAATATTCAAATTCAACTTTTCCGGTTTTTGGACTGCATACCGGCCAAGCTATTTTTTCATCTTTCCACCAATAAGGTTCGGTTTCCCAGATTACGGGAATTAAAAAAGTTTCACGTCCAAGATTTTTGTACTTCTTTTCAATGGGGCGAAACCCTAATGCAACCATATACCAATCATTTTCTTTTATTTGAACCAAATCACCATGACCGACCGCAATAATCGGATGATCCAAACTTAAATGTCGATGAGTTAATATTGGATTTCTTGCATTTGCAATATAAGGTCCGGTAATTATTTTACTCACAGCAATTGTCACAGCATGGTTATGCAATGTTCCGCCTTCCGAAATCATGAGATAGTAATAATCTCCGTACTTATAAATATGTGGTCCTTCTGCCCATGTGCCATTGCTAAACCCTCTTGTTAAATAGTACTTTTCCCCCATTAACTGCATTTTATTCAGATCTAACTCTTGCATCCATATTTCTGATTGCCCATCAAATTCCGGGTCAGGTGGGACATTCGAACCAGTGTACCATACTTTTTCATCATCATCAAAAAACAGAGAGGGGTCAATCCCGGGAGCATCTTTTAAAATATAAGCCTTTGACCATGGACCCTTAGGATCTTCTGCGGTTATAATAAAATTTATCATTTCCCCGTTTAGATTATTTGTTGTGATGATATAAAACAATCCCTCATGGTAGCGAATGGTAGGAGCATGAATTCCTGCACTGGAATTAATGGAATCCATATTTACATTTTGATTTACGGAATAAAGTGCATTGGCAATTAATTCCCAATTCACCAAATCCCTACTGTGATAAATTGGAATTCCAGGAAAATATTCAAAAGTTGAATTAATTAAATAGAAATCATCCCCAACACGGCAAATACTCGGATCTGGAGCAAAACCAGGGATTATAGGATTACGATAGGTCTCGGGCTCCTGTTTCATTCCTGAATTACAAGAAATAAATAATAATACTGCCATAGCATACCATTGTATCCTCAACAATCTAATCATTTTGCACAACGTGAACATCTCCCTACAGTGATTTGTTATGCTTTTTGCAAAATAATAGTAGATTTTCCCATAATATGTAAAAAATATTGCTCCGAAATATTAACCATTTGTCAGTAAGCCTGACACGTTTTAGTTTTTTACCTGTGTTGGTAACACTATTCATCTATTCTACTCTGCTACAATCTAAATTCGACTATCAGAAATAGACAATGTGTGGCCGTAAAACACTCACCAAAGGAAAAATTGAGATTATGGAAGAGCTGTTTGTGGATGAGTGGGAAAACGATTTTGACTGGGAACCCAGCTACAATATTGCGCCAACGCAGATATCGCCGATCCTTCTGAACGATGGAAAACGGAAGGTCAAGCCTATGTACTGGGGGTTGGTGCCCTCCTGGGCAAAGGATAAAACCATAAGCGCAAAAATGATCAATGCCCGATCAGAAACGCTGGGAGAAAAGCCTTCCTTTCAGTCGCTGATTTATCAGAAAAGGTGTATAGTCATTAGCGATGGATATTTCGAGTGGAAACGGGAGGGTAGTAAAAAAATCCCTTACTATATCCGCGACCCTGACGGAAAGCTCCTGCCAATGGCGGGATTGTGGGATGAGTGGGTTGACAAACAAGAGAAAAGGTGGCTTACTTATACTGTGATTACTACCGATCCATCCAATCAGATAAACCATATTCATAATCGAATGCCGGTAATCCTAGACAAACTAGAAATGGACTTATGGATAAATTTTGACTATCCGCCTAACGAAGCATTGACATGCCTCAAGCCTTACGAGAAACTCCTGGAATTGTATCCGGTATCAACATTTGTAAATTCACCTGCCAACAATTCAAATCAATGCATCCTACCAATTAAAAATCTTAATACTTTAACTATGTTCTGAAGGGACTTCATTCAGGAGAGGTTGGCATATGAAAAAAGAGCAGGGGTATAAGCTAATATTGGTTTTTATTGATGAATAAGATCATATCCAATCCGTTAAAAATCTAATCTAGCTGACAATTGCTAAAAACATACGTATAATTTTAATAACGAACTGGCTTCATAATAGCATTCATCAAAACTAATCTTTTTGACGGTCTTTGGAGCGCTCTTTACTTGCCCTGTAAAGAAAATTTTTCTCGTCTTCTGACAGGTTATCATATCCAACTTCATTAATCCGATCCAATACTCGGTCCACTTCCTGTTGCGCTTTCCATCGCCTGACCTGCTTTTTTTCATCTATCCAGTATCCAATATCACCTACGCTCTTTCGAAACATAAAAGACAGGCTGTGCCATCGTCTGTTGAACTTCAGATATATATACCCGATAATCATACCCGAGAGGTGTGTTAGGTGGCTGATGTCGGACCCTGTCCCTATTGATGAAAAGAATGCAATAGCACCAATAAAGAGTACAAACCATTTTACTTTTATGGGAACTACAAAGTAAAGATAAACGGTTCTGTTTGGAAACATGAGGCCGTAGGCCATGAGAATTCCATACACAGCACCGCTGGCACCAATAAGAACTATAGAATGTTGTGCGCCTATGTTAAATAATAACCAAACAAGTCCAGACCCAACCCCGGTGATAAAATAATATTTTAAAAACTCCTTTTTCCCCCAAACCATTTCCATTTCTGAACCAAACATCCATAAAACCAGCATATTAATAGCGACATGCCAAAATCCTCCGTGAATAAAAATATACGTAAACGGCTGCCAAATCATGGGCCAAACTGTTGATGGAGACAAACCAAATATTCCCGCAAGGTCCACCTGGTCCTGTGCAATTATCCTAAAAACAAAAAGAAGCAAATTGACTCCAATTAGAACCTTAATTGCATCTGTAAAATACCGAGGTTTCCATGAAAACTGCCCGTGTTGTGATTGAAGTTGATACCGCATATCAATTCTCGTAAGGCAACTGTTTCTGTTTCAATCGGTTCCTAAAATTTAACAGGGTTGTCATTGCGCTAGGGGGGGCTTCCGGTACCTTTAGTTGAGGCTTTTTATAAATACGTGTTCCCAGTCCTTCTGTTTTTAAAAAATGGTGTGCTGAATTTACAAAGAGGTCCAGGGGAAAAATTCCTTTGATCTTTTTTAACCCAATTTCATTTAAACCGTCCCTGATAATCGTACTGCAATTCCGGGTGAAAAAGTTAAAATCAGGATATTTTTTGGGGTTCTTTGGGTTTGGCTTTGTAGAATGAATAACATCTAGCTCCCGACAATATACTTGTGAAAGGTGATTGGTATCAAGTCCTTCAACCCGCACTACATGAATAGTGCGCATAAAATTCCGTCCGAATTTATCATAGTAAACCCGCCCATCCTCCAAAATCTCAAATGCACTATTATTGGGGGATGGAGCAAACTCTCCAACCGCAGGACGAAAAAAATATTCCTCCGCGGATATAATCTCATTTTCATTCAATAAGTGAGAATAATTGAAAATTTGCCCATTTACATTAATAGCATTATGCCCCAGGCTGGAAGCCCAGTACTTTACTAATCGCTCATTATAATAAAGCTCTACAAAGGGGGTCTCTGTCTCTGGAACATTAGGCCAAATGATAACAATTGGAAGGTTTTCCTTATAGTCTCTTTGTGGAAGAATCCGGCCACAAACCGATTGATCTTTCCAGTGATCTAGATATCCGCTCCATATTTTTTCATTTTCAAAATAAACTTCCCCATTCTCTCCAAGTAAAAAAGTTTTTTCTCCCTCCCGAGATAATATCCCCTTATAAGTTTTATTCTTCTCCGTCATACAAGAATTTGTTTCAAAACCTCAAATGACTTCAGCTTATTTAATCCATCAAAATGATATTTTAAATAGGTGGTTAAATAATCACTAATCACAGCTCTATCCTTTTTAGTAATTGGAATTTCTTTTAATGAATCGGAATCATTATTCTGAAGCCCATTCAATAATTCCCGGCTGTTTGGGCCTGCAAATGGATTAGGAAGAGTAAGGCCTGAAAAGTCCCTTTTCTCAAAGTCTGGTTTAAAACCGAGGAGGGACAACAATCTTAATTCAAAATGCCAAAACACCAGGTTAAGCCTATCATCTCTACTATCAAACAACCGGATCACACTCACCAGTTCATCAAAGAGCTCCTTATGTGGATCGCGGTCTGTAACTGTTTTATCAGTCAGTTCTATCACGGAAAGCACATAGGCAATCTTTTTCAGATCATTCTGAAGGTGTGGCCATGTTTGGACAAAAGAAGCCTTTGAAACAGTTTGAATTTCCCTTGTTTCTTTAAAATAAAAAACTAAATCAACATAACTAGCAGGTTGAAAATATGCAGATTTTTGCAGATTTTTTTTCTTTGCTCCATGAACAATAACACTAATTTTTCCCATTTCCCTCGTAAGGCATCTTGCAATTATACTTGTATTACTATAGGAAAAACTTTTAAGAACAATGGCCTGAGACTGAATAATCATTATGCTTCAGTGTTTATACATTAAAACAAAGCCAATAAATTTGAGGGAGTTTTATCGTCTTTGGTTAAATAAATAATAGATAGTATTAGTACGCTTTCCCATAGATAACAACATGTTTTGCAGGGTTCCCAGAATAAACACACTTCATTCCACTTAAATCTTCATTGTTTAAAATACAGCGGATTGTTGCATTCGTATCTTCTTTTATCTTCATTTCTGTCTTTTGTGTCCCATCCCATCCACAACGAATAAAACCACCCTTATTTTTGATAGTGTCCCTAAAATTACTATACGACGACACCTCATGGGTGTTCTTTTCTCTAAATGCCAACGCCTGTTCAAATAATCCTTTCTGAATTTCTTCAAGTAACCTGGGGGCTTGTTCTGTTATCATGTTTTTTTCAAGGATTATCTTTTCGCCTGTATCACGGCGAACAAGAACTGCTTGTCCGCTTTCGATATCTCTTGGCCCCACCTCAAGCCGGAGAGGGACGCCTTTCATCTCCCATTCATTAAATTTAAATCCTGGAGAATTATCACTCCAGTCTTCATATATACGAATTCCTCCTTTTCTCATTTCATCCAAAACAGGAGAAATAAATTCTCGTACTTTCAGGTGCCCATTCTCATTTTTGGCAATAGGAACCATTACAACCTGGTGCGGAGCAATCTTCGGCGGCAGGCGTAAACCCTTGTCATCACCATGGGCCATAATTACCGCCCCAACAAGACGAGTGCTCACACCCCAGCTGGTAGCATAAACCAGCTCTTCCTGATTATCTTTATTTTGGAAAGTAACATCGAAAGCACGGGCAAAATTTTGTCCCAAGTTATGGGATGTCCCGGCTTGAAGCGCCCGTTTATCACCCATCATAGCTTCAATACAATATGTTTTGTCTGCACCGGCAAATTTCTCAGATTCAGTTTTTAAACCTGTAATAACAGGTATCGCCATAAAATCTTCTGCTAGCTGACGGTAGAGTTCCAATATATCCAGTGTTTCCTTTTGGGCCCCTTCAGCCGTAGCATGAGCCGTATGGCCTTCCTGCCATAAGAATTCTGAGGTACGAAGGAATAGCCTTGTCCGCATTTCCCAGCGAACCACGTTGGCCCATTGGTTAATGAGAATGGGGAGATCGCGATAGGATTGAATCCATTTTTTGTACATGGACCATATCACCGTTTCTGATGTAGGCCGCACAATGATTTCTTCTGCCAATTTAGATTCTGGATCTACCACAAGACCATGCTCGTCATCAGCCTTAAGCCGCGTGTGGGTTACTACAGCACACTCCTTGGCAAACCCTTCCACGTGCTCCGCTTCCCGTGCCAAAAAGGATTTTGGAATAAAAAGCGGGAAATAGGCATTCACATGACCTGTGGCTTTGATCATTTTATCGAATGATTCTTTGATATTATCCCACAGCTGGAAACCATAGGGCCTGATGACCATGGTGCCTTTCACCGGGCCGTAATCTGCAAGCTCCGCCTGTCTCACTACGTCTGTATACCAAGAAGAATAATCCTTGCTCTGCGGTGTAATGCCCTTAGACATAATCTTTCCTTATTAACAATTTGACCTACTTGATTTTTCTGTTACAATTTGAATAAATACTCAAACAGAAATTACCGGGGCTAAACGGGGCATTCAATAAAAACGTTTTGGGACCTTCCCTGTTTTTTGTTCTAATGATTTCCCCTATTTTCTTTCAAGAATTACCAGAAATATATAGAGCATTACCCAACTTAAAATAGGATTTTATGAAAACATCCCTACAAAAATCGACCCGATTTATCAACTGTACTATCAGCGGAATCCCAAAAGCGAATGCTATCCTTTGTAATGAAGGAGCAATCAAAACCATTGGTCTTTCCAATGAAATAGTCGGTGATAAAACGATTGATTTAAGGGGTGGTGTTGTTTATCCCGGCTTTACAGATTCACATCTCCATCTCCTTGGGCTTGGAATGTCCCTGGAAACACTGAATTTAGCTAACATTACCAGTCCGGAGAAAATCATTGAAAAAATAGTTAAGAAATTAAAAAGCATTAATGAGGGACAGTGGCTTCAGGGATGGGGGTGGGACCAGAATAATTGGCGAGACACTGGGTATCCCACCAAAAAAATACTTGATGCTGTCTCTCCAAAAAGTCCTGTTTACCTTAAGCGGATAGATGGCCATGCCGCCTGGGTTAATTCTAGGGCATTAACAATTGCCAATATTACAAAGAAGACTCAGGATCCAGATGGAGGGAAAATACTTCGAGATAATTATGGAGCACCAACTGGAATTTTAATTGACAGCGCAATGGAATTGGTCCGACAATTTATCCCTAAATACTCCAAAGCAGACAAAAAAAGAATGGTGCTCAAGGCCGTTTCTCAGCTGAACAGTTTGGGCATTACATTTGTTCACGATGCTGGAACTGATCTTGAAACAATTGAAATTCTCAAAAATCTTATTTCAGAAAAACAACTTAATATTTGTATTTATGCCATGTTAACTAATAACCATGAGGTGTACGACAATTACCTAAAATCAGGACCCTTTTTCGATAATAAGGGTTATCTCACTGTAAGGACAATAAAACTATTTCTGGATGGCGCTCTTGGCTCAAGGGGCGCCGCTCTTCTTCACCCTTACTATGATGATCCTGAGAATATGGGGCTCATATTACTTGACATACAAAAAACTATTGATAAAGTTAAAAAATTTAATAGTGCTGGATTTCAGGTCAGTATTCATTGTATTGGCGATCGGGCCAATCGAATCGGTCTCAATATTTTGGAAACCGCGGGAGAACAAAAATTACGTAATCGCATTGAACATGCTCAAATTATTCATCCAAATGATATTACACGTTTCGCTGATATTGGGGTTATCCCTTCCATGCAAGCGATCCACTGCACCAGCGATATGTATTGGATCAATAAACGATTAGGGGCAGATCGTTTAAATGAAGTGTGTAATTGGCAATCTCTTCTCAAGGCAGGAACCATTATTGCTGGTGGTTCTGATGCCCCGGTTGAATCTCCAGATCCTCTGTCCGGGATTTACGCTGCCGTCACACGGAAGGACAAAGCCGGGGAGCCAGCGGATGGTTGGCAGGGTCATGAGCGACTCACCAGAGAACAGGCACTCCTTATGTACACTCAATGGCCTGCCTATGCTTCTTTTCTGGAAAATAAAAGAGGAAAAATTAAGCCCGGATTTCAGGCAAATTTTACTGTTCTTTCAAAAAATCTAATGTCTGTTCTGCCAGAAGATATCTTAAAAACAAAAGTGCTGTTCACAATTGTTAATGGAAAGGTAGTTTACGCTGAATGATAACAAAGACTGAAATAAAGAAAATTCATTCTCTTTCAAAGAAAAAATACCGTAAACAATTTGAGAAATTTATTATAGAGGGTATACATCCCATTACTGAGGCTATAAAAAGTGCAACACCAAATCTGAAAATCTATATGACGGATTCATTTTTACAGCATCCCAAACACATCCGTTTTCTACAAAGCCTTCAAAACACAAACTACATTTTGACAACTGTTCAAGACTCAATAATGGAAAAACTTTCAGATGCAGTAACCCCACCAGGCATTATTGCCACCTGTTCATTGCCAAAACAAGACTCTCCCGATTTTTCAAAAAGATTGAATTGGCTCTATTTAGATCACATCCGTGATCCGGGGAATCTTGGCACCCTTCTCAGAACCTCTGCATGGTTTCATATAACCCATGTCGCTTTGTCACCCCGCTGCATTGATCCGTACAACCCAAAAGTTGTTCGCTCCGGCATGGGAGCACATTTTCATCTTTCTATTTATAACAATATGGATTTACCTGAATATAAAGCACATAAATTTACTATCATTGGAGCAGACCAAAAGGGTACCCCTCTTAGCAACACAACCGTCTCAGGCTCAGTGCCCTGGGTATTGGTGCTTGGGAACGAAGTACATGGCATTTCATTAAAAAATATTCCACTGCTGGACTGCGCTGTTTCAATTCCAAGAGTTGGGAAGGGAGATTCTCTAAATGTGGCAATAGCTGGTGGAATTTTACTTCACCAAATGACTTCTTTTTTTAAAAAAAACGAGGAAGCCTAACTTCTTTCCTTTTTCTAATAAAAAACGTAATTTTATATGCTATGAAAAATAAGGAACCAGATCAACATGAACCAGACCCTTACTGTCAAAAATGCTTTCGGCATTGTGCTTGTTTCTGTCCTGGTGGCGATTCTAGCCGGGTCGGTTCCCTTTTTCTTTAGCACTACATTTTTACCTGAAGAAAACACACGCACAATTTCGCTTCTGTCTCTTTTCTTTGGACAGACATTTATGATTGTTCCTCTCCTGCTTTTTCTCCATTTAAAAAAAGAACCATTAGCAGAAAGACTCCGTCTTCAGCCAGTATCAACAACTGTTCTTTCTGCGACTACACTTTTGTCTGTAGGCATAGTGATAATTTCAGATGAAATTGATCGTCTTGCAAATCTGGTATTACCTCAACCTGACTATTTTAATCAACTGTCAAATATGCTAAGGTTTGACTCTGTTTTATCAGTGTTTTTTCTCCTTTCAACAATTTCGATTCTTGCACCGCTTGGCGAGGAGCTTCTTTTTCGTGGTTTTCTCCAAAAAATTTTGGAAGAATCATGGAAAGATATCACAAAAGCCGTTCTGATAACCAGCATATTCTTTGCTTTCATACATATGAATCCGTACTGGATAATTCAGATCTATCTCATGGGCATTCTCTTGGGATATCTTGCTTGGCGAACGGGATCAATTATTCCTAGTTTTATTCTTCATGGAATAAATAACACCTTTGCCCTATTCCTAAACAATACTACATCACCAATAGAACACATTTACTCCTGGAATGGTCACGTTACTCCCCTGCTTTTGGCGGTTGCAGTAGGGTTAATTATTTTTGGTTTTAAACGTTTACACACTCATTTGGAGATTCTATAATGAAAAAAGAAATGTTCAGCCATGAGGTTTCTGTCCTTAGGAACACTTTTCGGAGGTTGCTTCGCCGGAACGCTCACACAAATCTGACAAAAATTATTCGGAAAACACACCCTGCAGACTTGGCAGTGCTTTTCCGATATTTTACTGATACCGAACAGAAGACTCTTTTTGATCTCATGATAGAAAAAGAGCATACTGCAGAATTTCTAACAGAACTGGATGAGGGAATTCTCGTTAAAATACTCGAGAATGAAGACCCCGGACGAATAGCAACTATTTTTCATAAGCTAGGTTCAAATGACCAGGCAGAAATTCTAAACCTTTTATCTGAACCAATGACAAACTCCATTCTTGAGCTTCTTCAGAAAGAAGATAAGAAAGAAGTGGAAGAAATTATGGGTTATCCAGAAGACAGCGCCGGGAGCATGATGTCAACAGATGTGTTTACCCTTCATAAAAACACAATTGCCCGGGATGCTATTCAAAGCCTACAAGATCAAGAAGAGGTCGAAATGGTTTTTTATCTTTATGTAACTGATGACGAAGATCGCCTTGTCGGTGTTGTTTCCCTTCGTG
>ERZ651768.2275-NODE-2275-length-13436-cov-25.546373_pt1 | contig 13436 bp, 15 predicted proteins | sample MGYA00514754_ERZ651768 | MGnify/ENA metagenome assembly ERZ651768 | reverse complement strand
TGCACAAAGTCTGATATTCACTATGACAAGATCTAGTTCAGTTGCTGCTGCGACTGAAGCTGGAAAATTTGTTGCAGAGCAATTGAAGAAAGATGAGCTTGAAAAACTAGTTAAAATTTCTAAAACAATACTTCCGAAGGAGGTTGAAGATCAAACAAAGTTAGTAAAAAAGTTAGCAGATGCAGTAAAAAATGGTGCTGCGTTTCATCACGCGGGACTTGATCAAAGATGTCGTACAATAATTGAAACTGAATTCAAAAATGGTAATATCAAACTATTAGCTGCAACTCCAACTTTGGCTGCAGGCGTTAATCTTCCAGCACGTAGAGTAATAATCTCAAGTGTATTCAGATTTGGCTCGAATGGAAATGCACCAATTAGTATCTTAGAGTATAAACAGATGTGTGGAAGAGCTGGTAGGCCTCAATATGACGATGAAGGTGAAGCAATAATTGTCGCAAAGGGTTCACCCAACCAATATCTGGAACATTATGTGGACGGCATTCCAGAATCTCTCGAGTCACAAATACTTGGAGACAGTTCTTTAAGAATTCATTTACTTGGTCTGATTGCCACATCATCTACTTTTTCTGCAATTTCTGAAGAAAAGATCAACAAATTTTTTTCTCAAACTTTTGGTGGTTTGTCTGATGATAAGTTAGAAGAAAAAATATCAGAACGACTAAAAGAATTAAAAAAATATGATATGATTGCTGATGAAGATGGTTTCAAACCTACAAAATTTGGCCAGAAAATTTTTTGGTTAAGAATTGATCCCAGGACTGCATTCGATATAACTACCTACCTTGAAGATTATGTTAAAGGAAACAAGCATACGTTTGGTTTCTTACATATGATTACTAACCTTCCTGAATTCTATCCGCAGTTTGGCGTCACAGAAAAACTTGAAGAAAAAATGGAAGAGATACATGATAATTTTAAGCATGAAAAATTATATGCAGAGCAGAAGCTGGATCACGATTGGACAAAAAGTCTACTAATATTACATCATTGGATTGATGGTATGACTTATTCTACTATGTCTGAAGAGTTTAACGCTGAACCCGGTGATATATTTCAAATACGTCAAAATACGGAACGTTTGGCATACATTATTAGGGAAATTGCTAGATTTTGGAAAAACCAAGTTCTTGCTGATGAATTAGACACTCTCAGGCAGCGAATTCGACATGGTGTCCCAGAAAAATACCTTGATCTAGTAAAAATCAAAAATGTAGGGCGCGTACGAGCAAAAATACTGTACAAATATAATTTTCATGATCGTGTAGATTTGAAAAAAGCGACGCTTGAGAAATTAGCAGCAATAGATAAAATTGGTATGACTATTGCAAAAAGCATCAAGTTGCAGATAGAAAAGGTAGGATAATTGGAAGAAAAAATAATCGCGGCGATAATTGTATCAACAATTGCTTTCTTTACGATTTATGCTTTTACTCCTATTTTGATTAAATTCCTAGAAAAGCGAAATCAGACAGTAAAAGATGCTAACAAAATAGGCAATGTCATGATACCACGACCTGGTGGTATCTCCATATTTATTGGGATTGTCGCCTCAGAAATTACACTCTATTTCTTTTTTCCAATTTCAGAGATTTTAGCCATAATCATAACATCAATTCTAGGGTTTTCTGTTGGAATAATAGATGACAGAAAAGTAATGGGTGGTTGGTTTAAGCCAGTTGCACTTGCATTTTGTGCGGCACCAATACTTTTGTTAGGTGTATATGATTCAAATCTAGATTTCCCCCTATTTGGTTCAGTCAAAATACCATCTTTGTATTTAGCGTTAGTTGTATTCATGATTCCTATCACTGGTAATACGTTAAATTCCATTGATGTTCTCAATGGAATAGTAAGTGGATTCACTACAATTGCAAGTTTTGCATTGGCAATTTCACTATTTATTCTACAGAATTATGAGATTGGTATAGCTTGTCTATGTTTGGCTTTTGCTTCTCTTGCTTTTTACAAATATCATAAATTTCCAAGTAGGATATTTCCTGGAGATTCTGGTTCAGTAATGTTTGGTGCAACATACGGTGTTATAGCTATAGTTGGTGGCGTAGAAGTAATTGCTGCAATAGCAATTTTACCTGCTATCATAAACTCATTCCTTTTTCTTTCAAGTGTTAAAAAAATTGTTGAACATAGAGAAATAAAAAATCCTACATTACATACTGATGATTTTAAGCTGAAATCTACTGACGATAATCATGCCCCAATTACACTAGTAAGATTACTTGTTGCCAAAAAACCATTATCAGAAAAACAAATTTGTAATGAAATTTTGAAACTAGCAGTATTCTCTGGAGTTTTAGCAATTATTACTGCATTTATGATGAGAGTCGAAATTTAATGGAAATAAAAATTTACAGTTTTATCTTTGTCATGTGGATTTTGATATTAATTGGTGGTGGAATCGTGATAAAACTTGTCGGACCAATTTCATTAAGTGAAGATATTGAACCGATAATTACCTCTGGTGTTAAAGTGTCTCTTGCCATATTTTTGATATTCATTTGGGTATTTACTCTAACAAAAATTAAGAACTGGATCTTCAAATCACAAATAAAATCTTAGATACTCTTCCATTCACTTTGTTTTTTATCGTACTCATCACGCGAGTATTTTGGTTTTGCAGGTACTCCCACAACCACAGTGTCTGGTGGAACATCATTGGTAACTACTGCACCCATTGCAACTACGCTATTTTTGCCAATAGTTACACCAGCTTTAATGACTGCCTTACTACCAATTACTGCATTATCTTCAATTATTACACCAGCTAATTTTTCACTGGGTGGATAGGGATCGTTTGTTAATGCAGCGCCCGGCCCAATGAAGACATTTTTCCCAATCCTAGAAAGAGGTGGAATGTAAACTAGTCCCTCAATGAGCGTATTGTCTCCAATCTTTACATCATAATCAATATGTGCTAAGGAACCAATTTTGACATTGTTTCCAATTTCAACGTCATCGCCAACATAAACAAAATGCCAAATTTTGGTATTTTCACCAATCTTTGCTTTGTCAGAAATATAGTTAGTAACCAAAATACCTCACAAATGCCATGGCAATGCTTGCGTTATAATTTTCTCTGGTAATTTCTTAGTGTTTCTCTTTAGGAATTCAATGTCTTGTTTTTTGTCTCTTAACTCATCAGGTAACATTATAGGAATTTCATCTATTATTGGAAAAAATCTAGAACATTTTTTACAGTACAAAGCTCCCTCAGTTATTTTTTCCCCATCTAATTTATTCTCAAAAAGTTCTAGGGGATGATGTTTGTCTATAGGACATGCAAGTATCTCTAATAATTTTCTGTTCATCTTAGATCAAGATAAATTGGAGTGCCCCTCTGGCTCGATAAAAGTGCAGCTTCCGCAACTTTTGTAACATTTACAGCCTGTTCCGGTTTTACCACAAGATCGTTTTTACCCTCTATTGCATCTATGAAATTTTTTATTTCTAATGATAGTGGTTCAGCTTTTTCATTTTTTGGGTTTTCTGTACCGTTATCTGTCTCAATTCGAATTTCTTGAGTTATAAAATCAGAAAATATTCTTGCTTCGGTGCAAACAGCATTAAAATTTCTCACACGTATTGGAGTAATCCAATTAGAGGAAATTGTTGCAGTTTTGTTATCTTTGAACCCTAACGTTATGGTAGCAAAATCTTCGTGTTCATGATTAATTTTGCCTGCAATTGCAAATACAACTTCTGGTGTTTCATCAAATAACCACATTGCTGTATCAATATCATGAACAGATGTATCGTAAATGACCCCAACATCCTTGATATGTTGTGGCATTCTGTGTTCACGATAAAATTCAAGTCTGATTAAATCGCCGTATTTTTGTGATTTAATAAAATCTTTTACAGAAGCGACAGCTGGGTTAAATCTTTCTATATATCCACAAGTGAGGATTACGTTATTTCTTTTTGCAAGTTCAATAAGATTTTGACCGTCTTCAGATAGATACGTCATTGGTTTTTCTACGAAAACATGTTTTTTGTTTTCAATTAATCTTGTAGTAATATCTGAATGTGTGAATGTTGGTGTACAAACTAATGCCGCATCAAATTCCTCTTGTTCCAATAAACTTTCAAACGAATCATAAAAATTAACAGAATATTTCTTCCCAAACTCTTCTGCACGCTCTGAGTTTGCGTCACATACTGCAGAAAGCACGCCAAATTCTGAAAGCACTCTTGAATGATTTTTTCCCCATCCTCCAACTCCTATCTGAACAACTTTCAATTAATACACCGCAGTTAACCAGTGAGAATAATTTTCGCTTTTATTCATTACGATGTCTGAATAAGTAGCCATAAACAATTTAGTTATATTTCCAACTTTTCCTTCACCTATCTTCTTTTTATCTATTTTAATGACTGGGGTAATTTCTGCAGCTGTGCCAGAAAGGAAAATCTCATCAGCCATTTTTAATTCTTTTTTACTAACTTTTTGTGTTTTAATTTTTAACTTCATATCTTTAGCTAAAGTGATAATTGATCTTCGTGTAATTCCATCTAGTGCGGATGAGCTAAGCGATGGAGTTACCAACATGTTATTTTTTACCAGAAATATGTTTTCACCTGGTGCTTCACTTACATTTCCAGACTGATCTAATAGAATTGCTTCGTCAAAACCCCTTTGTTTTGCATCCTGTGTTGCTAAAATAGAATTTAGATAATTGCCACCCATCTTTGCCTGCGTAGGTGTTGACATATCACTAAATTTTCTCCATTTTGAAATTGTTGCAGTTATACCACTTTTATTGAATAGATCACCGAACGGAAAAGCAAAGATGGCGGTATGCGTTGGTGCTTTTTGGGTTACGTGAAAATTAATCCCATACTGACCTACAAAATAAAACGGCCTAATGTAGCATGATTTTCTGATTTTGTTTTTCTTACACAGATCTATTACAGCGTTCTCTATTTGTCTATCCGAAAAATTTAATTTAATATTATAAAATTTCCCTGAATTCCTAAATCGCTTAACATGATCTTTTAATCTAAAAACATACAGGTTTGAATTCCAATATGCCCTAATTCCTTCGAATATCGATGTACCATAATGTATTGCATGCGTGGTGACTGGAACTTTGGCCATATTCACAGGCACGAGTTTCCCATCAAACCAAATGTATTTTGAGAGAGGAAATTTCACAAAAATTTGAACAGTAGTCTATAATTAATCTATTTTGAATTGTAACCTTCTTTCGGAAATTTCATTCCAGCTACTCTGGTAGTCATGTCTTCTTCAGAAGCAAATTTTTTGACTATTTCCCAATTTTCGTTTATTATCTTAGTAACACTTGAGGGCACAAATTTTTCCCATGATGATTTATCTCCTTGGGTTGCTGCATACATTTCATTTTTTACCGATGTTGCAGATATTGACTTTCTAGTTCCCACTTTTGGATTTAATCTGTATAATTTTAGCATGAGACCCTCTGCCTTGTCTCCAGTATATGTAAAGTAATCATCTTCAATTTCCTGCAGGATTTGTTTTCTTAATGACCATGATTTTGGTGAAATGAGTGGCGGAAAATATTTTTTGAACGGTGCAAAGAATGTATAGTTTGACGAAACTGTCACTGAGTCACCAAATACTGATTCAATCATTTTTTTTCTAGTTTCAAAGCTAAATGGAAAACTTTTGCTGTTGATCTCTTTTTCACCATTTAAAAAACGCACAGGCATTACAACTACTTTGTTTTCTTTTTTTTGCTCTTCAATAATCTCAACGTGAGCATTTGTCATTGGATTCAAATGTGCAAGATAGATACAAATCGTCAATCATGCATTATTAATTATAGTCATATTTCAATGATTGATTTGTCATGGGAACGATGGGAGTTGAACCCATGATCTCCAGCACCCGAGGCTGGCAGTATACCAAGCTAACCTACGTTCCCAAAAGTAGATTAAATTCAGCAGTATTATTTTTTTAGTTATTTTAGCCGTATGATTCAAACTTTACGGAAAAGTTTCCATCTTTGGATTTGTCTTTTTCTTTTTCTAATAGAAATCCAAGTGGACGTACATAATTCAAAACACCATCAACTGTTCCCTGCCAACCACAAACGTAAAAAATTGTATTTTGCGGAGTTATTTTTTCCCCAACTAGTTCTTCAAGAGGTGATCTGCCACTATCAGTTGGTTTTAAAAATTGTTCAACCCTTCCTGTTTGACCGGTCCATGACCTATTGAACCATTCTTGAGGTCTGCTAATCGCGGCTCTGTATTTGAAGTTCCATTTGTCAGAACCTCTGTCTATACTTTCTTGATCCAGAGCAGTCAACTCATCCTTATAGCTTAATTCGTCAACATAGCTAGAACCATGTAAGCAGATAAGCTGTCTATGATCACCTGTTGCATGAAGATGTCTAGCAAATGCCATGAATGGTGCAATTCCAGTTCCACCACTTACACAAACAATTCTTCTATCATCTTTGCTGCCATCCGCTAATTTTTCATTAATTTGTAGAGCAGCACCGGTTGGTGGAATCCATGACACCTCACTACCTTCACCTGAGTTGAACAACGCAGTTGTTACACGACCTGGTAGTGGCTTTCGAACCCACCTAATTACCAATTCTATGAATTTTTTATTTTCAGGGTGTGAAGCGATCGAGTATGCTCTTCGAATAAGCTTATTGTCTTCACTAGGTATGGGCATGCCAAGAGTAATGAACTGACCTGTCTCATAATCTGGAATTATACCATCTTCCGGAACAAGCCTAAAAACTGCTAGATCTTCCTTCATTAATTGGACGTATGTCAAAGTAGCCTTTTTGTCAATAGCCATATTCGTTAGATCCGACATTAGTGGTTAATAAGTTTCACAAAAATAAGTTATGCCTAATTTGATTTTTTTATAATATTACAAAAAACAGAATTTGGAATGATAAATGTTAAAATTTAGCCAGACTTAGTTAATTTTTGTGTCCGAGAAGAAAGATGAATCACAGCCGTCAACACTTTCAGAAGCTCAGGCGGAAGAAGCTGTAGCAAAAGCAGAATTCGAAGCGGCAAAGGAAGAAGCGGAGCAAGCAAAACCTGATGATGGCACACTTAGATCAACAACAATTTCAGATGCAGTGGCGGCGTCGGAAGCGGTAGCGGCAACAGAAGCAGCATATGAAGCGGCAAAGGAAAAAGCAAAAGCGGCAAGGGCAACATCTGAAGCGGTTTGGAAGGCAGAATATGAAGCGGCAAAGGCTGAAGCTGGAGAAGCAAGACCGACAGGACAATTTTCTGATAAACGCAAACAGGATCGTATATTTCGAAGAGAAATGGGGGAACCAGAATTTTTCTTAATGGACACTGGACCAGTAAAACCTATTCTTACGGGAGATGAAATAGAAGAGATTACTAGAAAAGTGCAGACTCCAAAAGATCAAACACCACAATACAATCCAGAAAATATACTTAGCCCTGAATTTGGTGGAACCACAAATTATGAAACTGGTGTAACGGATTTGATCGAAGAAGCTAAACAGAAACTGGATAGACTTTTGAACGATCCTGAAGCCACTCAGCAGGAAATTGAACTGGCTAAACTTGACCTAAAGAAATTAAATTATTTGTATGACAACTATAACATGGGAATGAATGTTTTCAGAACTGCAAAAGGCGGTAGAGATACACTTCGAGAATAAAAGGTAACATGAATTGACTGAAAATAATTTTCAAATCATGAATGCAAGAATTACTTTTAAGAATATTCCGCTTCATAAATTAACAAATTTTTCATTCAAAGATGTTACTGCTGCATGTAAATCTTTTATAGAAAATGCTGGTGCGTCGGAATGCGTAATTGTTCAGACTGCTAGTAGGGTTGAAGTTTTTACTGTCGGTGGTATACAAACGGGAGAAATACTTGATGCGAGACGAAACTTCGAAACTGACGGATCTCCGGCAAAGATGCAAGGAAAAAAACTTAATGTAAGTAAGATCTTATCAACTTGGTCATCACTAGTAGAACTAAACCAATTTGATCTTGATCACTGGGACCAAACTCTAGAGATTTACAAAGATGCTGATGTTTATGATCATCTTCTAAGATTAGCGTCTGGTTTGGACTCACTAGTTGTAGGAAAAGAAGAAATTGTTGAAGAGCTAAAAAAATCTATATCAATTGCAAAAGAAGCTAAAACTTCTGGTAAAATATTGGATAAATTGTTTGATACCGTTTTACATGTTGCAGCAAATATTAGAAACTCTACCAAAATTGGTAAAGAAGTAATATCAATTGGGGATATGTCCGTGAAACTTGCTGAAGAAGCCATAGATAATGTTGGTTCGAAGAAAATTCTGCTTATAGGTACGGGTGAAACAGCTGGCATGGTTGCTAAAACTCTTAATAAAAATAATTATACATTTGAGGTTACCAGTATGACAATTGAACGAGCCACTGGTTTTTCTAAAATATTAGGCGGAAAACCTATAGAATTTAATGATGCTATGTCAGGTTTTGACAAATTTGACGTTATCTTTGTTGCAACCACTGCTGATACTTTCCTAATTACTTTTAAGAAAATTGAGAAAATTATGAAGAATAAAAAGAAAGGGACGTTGATAATGGATTTATCAGATCCGAGAACGGTTGATGAGCAAATAGCTACTATTAAAAAAATAAAACTAGTAAATCCATCTCAAATTAATGAGATGTTAGAAGAAAATACAAAGAAAAGAAAGAATGCAGCCTCTGCTGCGGAAGAAATGGTTAGTCCAGAAATTCCAATTATTGAGGCAACGATGAAGCGTGTTGTTTAGAATCCTTAGTTAGGGAATAGTTAGAAATCAATTAGAAATCCTAAAAGGTATAAACATATCCTGATTTTTTATTGGGCCGGTCGTTCAGCCTGGTAGGATGCGCCCATGGCATGGGTGAGGTCAAGGGTTCAAATCCCTTCCGGTCCACCATTTTTTAATATCTTAAAATTTTCTCAAAATCACTATCATCATATTTTTTTAATTCTTTTTTTTCTTCTTCTGAAAACTTTTCTCCTATCAGAATAGTTGCATAGGCTGCACTTTTTTTAACTTCAATATTTGTATCAAATATACAATTATGAATTTCCTTACTAGCTTTTTTTGCCCTAAGATGTCCTAATGCACCGAGAGCACAAGATCTAACCATACCACTGGAATCTTTTGTTAACAATTCAAGAATAGAGATTGCATTTGAATCTCCTCTGTTAGCCAAGACAAGAGCTGAAAATCCCTTAATGTTATTACTTTCTGAACTTAGAGCATCAATCAAAAATTCAGAGATATCATTTTTGTTAAGGAAAAGAGAGCTAAATGCTTCACCTCTTACTTCTATTTCCGAATCATCAAGTTTTGATATTATTTTGTTGACGGTTTCTTGATCGCCGGATTGGCTTAAAGATTCTAAAACAATAATTTTATCTTCCTTTGAGCCAAAATCTAGAATTTGATGAATTCTAGCAGATTCGTTCATTAACAAGAAAGTAATTGCAAAGTATGTAAAAATTTCAATTAATGATTGTTTTGTCAGATCAGCGATTTTAGGTTTAAATTATAGCAAATTGTAATGGCACCATGTCAAACGACGCAACTGAAGCAAATACTGCAACTGAAGCAAGTACTGCAACTGAAGCAAGTACTGCAACTGAAGCAAGTACTGCAACTGAAGCAAGTACTGCAACTATAACAACCGAACCAACTCAAACAACAAAGCGAACTGAAACGTCTGGACCAAGAGATACCATATACATTGGTAAGAAACCATTGATGGCTTATGTCACATCCACACTAATCCAGTTGGCTAATATTCCATCTGTAACTATCAAGGCACGAGGAATGAGTATTGGTCGTGCTGTAGACGTGTCACAAATAATATCACGTAAGACAGAAAACGCAGGATACACTATAGGAAACATCAAGCTTGGCTCTGAAGCATTAGAGTCTCAAGATGGAAGAACAAGAAATGTTTCTACTATAGAAATCGAAGTGAAGAGAAAGAATTAATACTCTTTACTCTGTTTTTTTATTTTTTATATTGTTTTTCTAATTTTCTATATTTTTTTAATTCTACAAGATCATTGAACTGATCAAAATTTACAAGTTTTTTATTTAATTTTCTAGTGTTTCCTGATCTTTTTAATTCTCTCAAAATTTGAAGCGTTGCATATGTATTGGAAAATAAAACTGAAAGTGGGTATAAAATAATCTTAAATCCCATCTCAAAAAGCTTAGTTGCGGAACTTAATGGTGTTGTACCACCTTCGATCATATTAGCCACAAGAGGTGCATGAATATCATTTCCAATCTTTTTCATCTCTTGAATCGTTTTTGGCGCTTCAACAAAGATAACATCTGCACCAATTTTTTTGTAATGTAATCCTCTTTCAATAGCATTATCTAATCCTTCAGTTGCTCTAGCATCAGTCCTTGCTACAATTATGAAATTCTTATCACTGCGTGCGTCTAATGCAGCTTGTAATTTTTCTGAATATTCATCGATAGAAACAACCTCCTTTCCTTGCATATGTCCACATCTTTTGGGCCACCTTTGATCCTCCAAAAAAATTCCTGATGCTCCTGCATTTTCTAATTCTTGTACTAATTTCCATACACTAAGCGCATTTCCATAACCAGTATCTGCATCCACTATAACAGGAACGGATACTGCACGACAAATTCTACGTGCATTATCAACAGTTTCAGTAGACCCAATAAAACCATAATCAGGCATACCAAATAGAGTAGCAGAAGTTCCATATCCAGTCTGGAACATTGCCTCAAAACCTACTTTTTCTACGATTTTAGCGCCTATTGCATCATAAACTCCAGGTATCACTAATGGCTTTGATTTGTCTTGTAGAAGTTTTCTTATGCTTTTCACAGATCGTCTATTTGCTTGAATTATTTATGATTTAGTCTATCTTAACGTTCTTTCCTTTTTTACTAGGTGGATTTTCCATTTTTTCCATCTCAGACTTTAAGAATTTCTTATATTTTTCAATCTCCTCTTTTGACATTTGACTTGCATTCTCACTTAGCATTGAGCCTAAGGTATAAACTCGTTCTATCATATCAAGCGCTACAAATCTACCCACATTACCAATTCTGAATAAAACGTCAAGTTGATTTTTTACAATATTATTGATTGTTTCTAGATCGTCTGCTGTTGTAGTACCTCTTTTTGTTATTTTGTATTTGCCGCCAGTAGTTTCCTGTATCAATTTTTCATCCAATAGCCTTCCTAGTAGTGGATAAATCAGACCTGGGGAAGGTTTCCATTTCCCCTCAGTTTGTTTTATAGCAAAATCAATAAGCTCTTTTCCTGTATGTGGTTTCTTTTTGAGTGTTTCAAGTATGAAATGTCGTGAAAATCCCCTTGGAACAGAACTGCCAACACGTTGAATCCATTCAGATTGCATCACTGGTGATATCACTAGTGATATATATTAACGCTTTGTTTTGATCTTTAATTGAATTTACACTCATATTTAGCGGAATATCAGATGTGATGTCAAGATGACTAATACTATTGAATACGATCTGATTATTGTTGGTTCTGGTCTTGCTGGTTTGAGAGCTACAATTCAAGCTGCGCGAAGAAATTCCAAGATACGGATTGCAGTAGTATCCAAAGTACAAGTTATGCGTTCTCATTCCGTTTCTGCGGAAGGAGGAACTGCAGCAGTACTGTTCCCAGATGAGGGTGATTCTATTGAATCGCATATCTATGATACAGTAAAGGGTAGTGACTTTCTGGCAGACCAAGATGCTGCAGAACGGCTTTGTAAAGAGATGCCTGATGAAATCTATCAACTTGAACATTGGGGTATGCCATGGTCCAGACGAGAGGATGGTAAACTTGGTCAACGAGCTTTTGGTGGATATAGTTTTCCTAGAGCAACATACGCGTCAGACAAAGTTGGATTTTTTGAAATGCAAACGTTGTATGATACATGTCAAAAATTTGATAATATTGAATTTCTCAACGAGTGGTTTGTAACTTCTATTATACACAATGAGAAAAAATTTGCTGGTATTACAGCGATTGAATTGTCTAATGGTGATTTCCATGTCATTAAGGGCAAGGCATTGATCATCGCAACTGGCGGTGCGGGCAGAATTTACAGTTTTTCAACATATGGATATTCATCTACGCCTGACGGTATTGATATGGCGTACAGGGCAGGACTTGCTCTCAAGGATATGGAATTTGTCCAATTTCACCCAACAGGAATTATGCCCTCCGGCATATTGATAACGGAAGGTGCTAGAGGAGAGGGAGCTTATCTTCTCAACAAGGATGGTGATAGATTTATGAAAAAATATGCTTCCAAACTAATGGAACTTGCTCCAAGAGACATAGTATCAAGATCAATAATGACTGAGATTAAGGAGGGTCGTGGATTCAAGCATGAAACAGGAGTAGATTGTATGAAGCTTGACCTTAGGCATGTTGGTGATGAAATAATAAAACAAAAACTTGGTGGCATTCGTGAAATATCACTAAAATTTTCAGGTGTGGATCCAGCACAAGATCTATTAGATATCCGACCTGTTTGCCATTATATGATGGGTGGAATTCATACTGACATAAATGGTGCCTCAGAACTGCAAGGAGTATGGGCTGCTGGGGAAGCAGCATGTGTCAGCATTCATGGTTCAAACAGATTAGGAGCAAATTCCACTTCAGAATGTCTAGTTTGGGGGAAAATAACGGGAGACGAGGCTGTAAATTACATAGAGAAAGGATCCTCTGTAGCATCATTTCCAACCGACTTGGTAAACGCGGAAGAAAAAAGAATCTATGACGGCATTTTTAGAGGAAGAGGTCAAGCCAATCCATATGAAGTAAGACAGAAACTTACTGATACATTAAACGATAAAGCCTATGTTTATAGAAATCAAACTGACTTGTTAGAAGGACTGAAAAAAGTTCGTGAGTTAAAGACCATGACTTGGAAGCACGTAGACGATCAAGCAAAGGAATACAATACAAACTTTTCAAACGTAATGGAATTAGATTCGATGTTTAGAGTAGCTGAAACAGTTTTGATTGGAGCAATCAATAGGAAAGAATCTCGTGGATCCCATGCCAGAACTGATTTCCCAAAGCGGGATGATAAAAAATTCTTGCATCACACATTAGCATATTATAATCCTGAGGAACCAATCATGAAAAAGCACCCTGTAACAATAACTAATTACAAACCTGTGGAGAGAAAATACTAGATGGAAAAAGATCGCAAAGAGGGCATCAGGGGAATGGCAAATCCAGGTCGGTATGGAATAGAACGTGTAGCATATTGGTTAATGAGAATTACTGGTCTTGGATTGTTATTTTATTTCATTGGTCATATTTATGAAACAAGTAGTCTGCTTGATGGAAAAGCAGCTTGGAATTCTATGTT
>ERZ651768.2274-NODE-2274-length-13447-cov-4.168960_pt1 | contig 13447 bp, 10 predicted proteins | sample MGYA00514754_ERZ651768 | MGnify/ENA metagenome assembly ERZ651768 | reverse complement strand
AAACCAGCACTCACTGATTGACCTGCATTGTTGGTAGCATTCCATTGAACTGATTTATTGCCAGCGGTTTTCTGGTCATTTATTAGTGTTTTAACAACTCGTCCCATCATATCGTAGATGGTGATATTGACAAGGGCATCTTCTGGCAGGTCATACCGTAAAGTTGTAACAGGATTGAATGGGTTGGGATAGGCAAAATACAGACTAAAGTTCAAAGGTATGAATACATCACTCATTGCTAAAGAAGCTGTATAAGGTGATTCATAAGTACCCATATCAGGGGCATTACCATTATAAGATTCAGGTGTTAGGTTCACGATCGTATCACCCATCCACATTTCACCCGGTAGCATAAGTGATGATAAATTAATTACGATTTGTGCATTTCCTGCATCGATGCATGGTGACTCTTCTTGAAGATGAAAATTCGTACTATCAACAAAAATTGGGTCGACAGAAATATTATTATGGCCTTCAACTCCACCGTTAATATTCGAATAAAATGGTATAACCATTCCATCAACATCATTGGGTGAATTATTCCAAAATATTGAATTTGCAACAACCGCATAGTGCCCCATACCAGGGATAGAGATTCCACCTCCTGATCCACCCGCTGAATTATTAGCAAATGTCACATCTCTTAATAAAGTAGAGATAAAATCCTCTTCTAAATGATAACCACCACCATTTCCATTCGCATGGTTCCCAGAAAATACCACGTTCTCAACTGTTACATGAGTTCCAAGCATCGATGAACCGCCTAACCCTTCGATAGAGACTCCGCCACCATTTCCTGCAGTATTATTTTTAATTATTAGGTCTTTTAATAGTAGATCCCCAACCATATCTATTTCAATTCCGCCCCCGGAAAATGATGTTAAACCATTTTGGATGGTAAAACCTCTGATCTCCGAAGGAATGCCGCTTCCTTCATTATTTTTAATGACACAATCATTAAAATCCCCATCAATGATCGTTGAATCTGATCCAGAACCTATAAGATGAATATTTGTATTAGCAGACCAAACAATATTCTCAACATAAGTACCAGCCGCTACTAATACTGTATCACCATCGTTGGAGGCATCAATGCCTGCTTGGATGGTGGCAAAAGGATATTCTTCGGAACCGTCATTATCATCTGAACCAGAGGTTGATACATGCCAGACCGGGCCATTATTCAGTGGTTCTGGTGGATTAAAATCATCCCCGAATGTCAATGATACGTCCCAAGTGATCCCTGGAACCCAGAATTCTCCTCCATTTTCATAGGCGCCAAGATCCGGAGCACCCCCTGTATAATCATTTGTGATACCTTCAACAACTATTCCAGCATCAACCAGGGAAGAATCCGGGTGTGGCCTGAAATCATAGTTCTCCGGATCCAGCAAAAGATCCTTTATATCTCTCCCGGTCTCGTAACCATTCCAATTATGATCGTAGATCCCAGGGACCGGATAATCCTGGTATGTTCCCGTACGGTGCCCGGCGATCTTGTTAGCTGCATTATTCCGGGTAATGGTCCCTTCGTTGCCACCCTGGTCTATCATAACGATAATATCATTCTTGTCACCATTATCAAAGGCAGTATTATTGTAAAGATCATGCTCAAAACCCTTGATCATGATACCACCGGTCACGTTCCATATCACATTATGATGCATCGATCCATTATTACCATCCCCATTCCCATCGAACCTGGCTCCATACTTGATCGTATCGTGGAGCCAGTTATAACGGATCTCCACACCAGGCTGCTGTTCGACCATACACTGTATCAGCGCACCATCGCTCTGCATGTGACCACTGTCAGACATATCGTTCAGTTCGATCAATGCTTCGTTACCCGGATTAAGTGTTGCTGAAGCACCGAGCTTGTGAAGGGTATTCCTTCGAAATATATTTCCGCTTCCGCCCAATTGGATGGTGGTCATTAGTCCATTAAGATCAGTGGATGTGTAATCAATATGATAAAAATAACATTCTTCGATCTTATTGCTTCCAGAATACATCTCTAAGGCAGAACCATCAGTATATCTGAAAGCAGAATTACTGACAACACAATTGCTGCTGGATGAAAAAATTGACATTTCCGGCTGGGTATCTACGACACCAAGCATACGCTTATAACAGCTGGGATAAAAAAGGTTACAACCTTCTACAAGTACATTATCACAGTTTTCAAATTTGAATGTGGTCCCAAAGAATTCCAGACCATTTAATTGCACATGATCCGAATTAGATACATCAAAGGCATAGGACCGCACCTTACCCCGGACGTTCAGACCATTGGGGTCTGCACCGTTCGGCACCCAGAAATACAGTATCTTTGTTTCACTATCAAAGAACCATTCTCCTTCAGCGTCCAAGAATTCAAGCATACCTTCAAAGAAATAATCATGGTGTTTTGTCTTCCATCCTGGGACCGGATCATATGTAAAAGTATTTCCGGAATGAGTTAATACCCTGCGGGTCCAGGTCTTGAACGATCCTACATTCAGGATCGCGATGGCATCGGTAACATCCAGTCCGCTTCCAGCCAGATCCACTTCTCCATGAGGTGCATCGATCAAGGTCCCATTCTCATAGGCTTCCGAGTCTTCATCGATCGTACCATGCCCCCAGTGATCTTCCTTATTCCAGATAGACCCATCCTCAAAATTCGCATTGGGCCAGCGTGCCATGACCATTTCATTCCAATCAACGAACAACTGCCAAATATCATGATCAAGAGTGGTCATCCAGATATCACCTGAGTGAACCTGCCAATTGGGATCGATCGGTACTGTTCCATCCATTGCAACGTGTTCATTATTATAGTTTGTGAACACAATGGGCAAACCATCCGTACCATCATTGCCATCCATTGTAACACTCTCATGGTAAAGTCCTTTTCGTACGTAGCAAATATCACCTGCTACCATAGTGTCCGCTGCTTGTTGTATGGTGAGAAAAGGACTGTCAATTGTACCAGGGCTGGAATCATCACCATGTTTGGCAACATAAAACTCTGAACCAAATGCACATGTTATTATAATGAATACAATAATACGGTTACTCATACCCACTACCAAATGTTGCAATATCAATCATCAATTAAGGAAAAGAAACAATATCTACTGATAACTTCTACAATAATATCTTGAGAACAATACAGGTGAAATTCCTATTTTTTTCTTGTAAGAACAATAGCGATGTGGTCTTGATCCTTCTTATCGCATCGTCATATATTACCAAGGATAGGAAGTTTTTTAGATAGTTGGTCAACCTTATTTTGTAATTTCTTATTGATATTTTCTGTTATCTAATTATTCATTTAAAGGAGTTACAGTAAGATCTTCCATTTATAGAAATGAGTCATCTAAAGCATTTAATTATTGTTCTCTTCCTTTTCCTGTGTTGGGCCCTGCCTGCCGGGCGCCCTATAACTCCTGAAGACATTGTGAACCTTCAATACGTCACGGGTGCTGTTATCAGTCCGGATGGGAACCATGTAGCGTTCGTTCTGATCGTTCCCCGAAAAGAAGATGAGGAACCAGGCCCATCTCATTCTGAGATCTGGGTCAAACGCAAGGATGATACAAGACCAAAACGATTCACATCCAAATCATTGGATTCATACTCACCGGGATGGTCAACAGATGGAAAAAAAATAACATTCCTATCTAAACGAGATAGTAAGAAAAATGGTGCCAAGATCTATACTATTGCTTTAGATGGAGGTGAAGCAGATATATTATTAGAACACACAACGGGAATCAGTTCATACAAATTATCGCCTGACGGAAAATGGATCGCCTTTCTATCTACAGACAGTATTTCTGGAGAAAGAACAAATGAAATGAAAGAAGGATATGATATGATCGTGATGGATGAGCTCCATCGCTACAATCGTATCTGGCTCCATAGTATGGAGTCTAAGGAAACAAGATTGATATTCAGTAATGACCTGAATGTTAATAGTTTTATTTGGTCAGATGATAGCAGGTCCATCGTTTTCAAGGCTACAGAAAAGCCTGGTGCGGACGCGGCACTTATGGACCAGGTGTTGTACTCAGCGAAGGTCCCAAAAAATAAACCAAGAAAGCTCATTGACACTCCTGGAAAATTGGGGTCGATGGATACTTCGCCTGATGGAGACCTACTTGCTTTTCTGGGAGCTGTAAGCAGGAATGATCCCCTACCACAGTCAATATTCATCACATCCTTGGTGCTGCGTAATAAGACAAAGGTACACAGCCGGGACGATGAATCTTTCTACTATGTTCAATGGATCAATAAAGAAACATTGCTTGCACACTCTATTCGTGGCACAAAGACCGTGATATCACTTATAAGTAATATCCACAGTAAGAATGATGATCCATTGATCCAGGAAGATATTTTTTTATCGGATCTGATAATATCATCCGTTCGGCTGCATCCCGGATCTGCAATACTGGCGATCATAGGCCATTCGCCTCAACATCCTAATGAGCTATACCTGAATGACCTATATGATAATGAACTTCAAAGAGTGACATACTCTAATCCTATGCTTGATGAGATAATGCTCTCACCCCAGGAGACCATCCAATGGAGATCAAGTGACGGTTTGACCGTTCAGGGTATACTAACGTATCCAATGAATTATAGAGATGGTGCCAAATACCCGCTTATTTTACAGATACATGGCGGGCCCGAAGGAGTGACACTTGATGGCTGGAATACGACATCCCTTAATCCAGTACAATTATTGTCTGCTGAAGGGTTTATGGTGCTCCAACCAAACTATAGGGGGAGTGGCGGCAGAGGTGTACAATTCTCAAAGAGTGACCATAATGACCTGGGTGGTATGGAATACCAGGATGTTTTGGCCGGTATTGATTATTTGGTCGCAAAGGACCTGGTAAAAAAGGATCATGTTGGTACCGGCGGCTGGTCCTATGGTGGTTACTTTTCTGCTCTTGGCGCCACCACCTATAGCCATAGGTTCAAAGCATCTATGGTTGGGGCAGGGTTAACCAATATGATAAGTTTTATGGGGACAACTGATATTCCTTATGAGATGTCTATCGTGCACTGGAATTCCTGGTGGTTCGATGATATGGAGCTCCACTGGAACAGGTCTCCATTGTCTCATATAAATATGGCACAAACTCCCACACTTGTCATACATGGGATGAAGGATGAGAGAGTACACCCTGAGCAGGGTGTTGAGCTGTGGCAGGCACTAAGAATAAAAGGTGTTGACACCGAACTGGTCTTATATCCCAGGGAACCTCATGGACTCAATGAGCGGGCACACAGATTGGACTATATGAACCGGCTTGTTGATTGGTACAATAAGTATGTAAAGTAGACCCGTTAGTTATTCCCCTATCGGAGATCCCTAATGATCTATAACTATAATTTTTGTATCACCTGCTGGATACCTAAACTGATATTATTCCTATTTATCCTAACGCTCCTACCATCGATCGAGAATAAATTGATCTCCAATGCATCTTCTTTCGGTTCCTTTATTTCTTTTAACCGAAGTATGATATCACCCCCATAATCCTGACCAAATGTATTTTTCATGACACTATAGATAGTGTCAAACAGATCTATCGAGTCTATGTAGTCAATATCCTTATCCCAGTCCGTGGTGACATAGTCAAGCGCGTCATTCTTGAAGCCCATGCTCCCAATGATGGCATCATCTCTGATAAGCCAGAAATCATTCTGGTCTCCATCAAACCCATCTTTACCTGAAAAATCTTTCATCTTTTCCAGGACGGTCTCTTTTTCCATTCCAAGTATGAGTTCTCTGCCTTCCATGATTATCGACTGTGATCGAACCAAGGAAAAACAGGCCAACAATAATACCCAATACCTTTGTCTGATCATGTTTGCCTCCTGCATATTATATTATTGTGATCTGAAGTTGCATATATCTCCAGATCCATGTGTATTAAAATTGAATTGTTCAAAACCATAATGTGGTTCCAAGCCTGTAGTGTACAACATCCTCTAAATATAGTTCTTCCGGAAGAAATCCAGCGGACTTGACCAATAATCCTATATCAAATGAAAAAAGTTCACCCGAACCATCTTCCCCCCTGCTGATCACATATTTTAACATCGTATTCAATGCACCCCCCAGTTCCGAGCCATGGCCAGTGAAAGATAGCTCTGTTGGCTGGTCCCAGACATCCAAAGCTGTATTCAAATAAAGCCTATCCGATAAAGAATGGTCGAACAGTGCAATCCCACCAGCGAAGAACCAGTTCTCTTTATTCTGGTATTCACGAACATGGAGTTTCAACCTTGTTCTATCATTTATCCTGACCCAAAACTTTTGTTCGATCATATCACCAAAGGGTACCATCGTATAGCCCATTCCCATTGCCACTTTAAACAGATCACTCAATGAACGATCAAGTACCCTGAATATAAATGGGTCTACCAGGTTCAAAAGTGAGCGGTAACCAGCCCTGGTCACGAATGTCTTTTCATCTCTTGCGAGATCCTCATATCTCGTATACCGATAAAATTCCATTGTGGGTCTGTGCAGGTGCCTGACCGCGCCATATACGTCATGCCCAACTATATCACGTTGTAGCTCGTTCGTCTCTTCATCAATATCTGGTTCCATCGATGGAAACATACTGGTGAAATAGTAACCAACGAGCTGCAATTGTCTGATCAAATGTTCGATCATCAGGTGTTCTCTGTCTTCCTTACTGAAAACAACATCCGTTTGAATTCTATCGACAAGCATATAGTCCGATTCTATTCCAGCTGTGTGCAGGCGTATGTAATTTGGTAGGTCATTGTCTCTCAAGCCTTTAAGCTCACTATCACGCACTCCCATTACATATGCGGCACCCTTCTCATTAAAGAAAGGCTTTGATATGGACCCGATACCCAAATGGGTCAGGACAGATCTGTGTCCTTCCTCATGGGTCAACGGTGCCAAGAATAGGCTGGCGAGCTGATGCAGTATATTTGTCCTTAGTGGTCCAAGGACCTCACTGGATCTTGTTACAACAAGCCGAAGAGCGCTCAAATAATTCTTATTATACTGTCTCATGGAATAAAGCTGATGAGGGGTGTCCATTATCAGGAAAGAATATTCCTTTAACGAGTATGGTCTGCTCAGACCATCTGGTATATTTTTTTTGGTGTTGGTCTGGCAGAAGGAAGCATCACACAGTATCAATAAAAGTATAATACGGAAAATCATGGATAAAAATCTAATTGGACTTTTAATAATAATAACATTTATTTAGGTTCAAGGGTATGCCGATGTACGATTACAAATGCACAAAGTGCGGTACTTTATTTGAAGAACTTGTCATGTCAAGTACTGTTGCGGATGAACGAATAAAATGTCCAAAGTGTGGTCACTCTCGATCAGAGCGGCAATTGTCTGCTCCCTTTATCTCAGTGAACACTGGTTTTGAGCCTGCCTGTGAAAGGCCAAGCTGCAGTACACCAGTTGGTTATACCTGAGCAAACTGAATTCTGTGGTCACAGAGTTTTTTGCTTTTTACTGTAATACCAGCCTCACTTCCTGGGCGATCGCTATAGCATTGGGCGTATCGCTGTGTATACAGAGTGTTTGCGCCTGCACAGATATTTCTGACCCGTCAAAGGTAATAATTTTTTTATCTTCAATTATCGACCTGGCCTGATCTGCGGCCTTTTGAGGGTCCGTGATAAGTGCCCGGTCCGATCTCCTGTCCCTAAGACCACCATCCCGTTCATAGGTGCGATCTGCAAAAGCTTCCTGCACAACCTTTAGTCCCATATCCTCTAATATTCGTACCATCGAAGATCCTGATAAACAAATGATATCAAGATCAGGTTCTACACGATCTACCGCACTCCCTATGACCCGCGCTAAGTGCGCATCCTTTGCAGCCTGATCATAGAGCGCACCATGGGGCTTGATATGACTGATAGATACACTCTCTTCTTCAGCGATCTTTATTAGTGATCGAACCTGATCACAGATAGATCTCAATAACTCTTCGGAATCCATTTCTAATACCAGACGACCAAAATTCTCCCGATCAGGATAGCTGGGGTGTGCCCCGATCCTGACATTTTTCCTTTTAGCAATTCTTACCAGCTCTCGCATCATTGAGAGATCGCCAGCGTGCCCACCGCACGCCAGGTTGATGGACGTGACATGATCCATAAGATCTGAATAGACATTATCCTTCAACAAGCGGGGAATCTCCCCCATATCACAATTAATATCCATTATCATTCCGATGATCTCATATCTTTAAAGTATGACTCCTGGGCAAGACGTAATGATTCAGCCTCTTCCATAGAGACCACCTCAAACCTGAACTCATCCTGATATTTTAATTGTCCAACCTTACAAAGATCAGCTGTTATGACATTGGCGATCTTGGGGTAACCCCCGGTGGTCTGGTGATCGACAAAGGAAATTATTGGTTGTCCGTTTGCTGGTATCTGAACCGCACCGATAGGAATTCCTTCCGTCAAAACCTCATCATTTTTAACTGTATCGATCGTTTCTCCCTCTACCCTTATACCCATTCGGTCGAATATATGGGAAACTTTAAAACTATTATTCTGTAATATATCCCAGACACGCTGGTCGAACCAATCATGCTGGATACCTCTTGTGATCCGCAGCATGGATCGATCTATTTTGAGATCATCATTGATCTTTTTTGGTGCACTCTCATGGCTGGGACCACCAAGATGAATCACGTCCCCCTGCTTAAGTGAGCGACCCCTAAATCCTCCCATACCTGTCATTAGGTGTGTCGATCTGCTACCTAACACGGGTTCTATATCGAACCCTCCCTGAACGGTCAGATAACATCGAGCCCCATCCTGGCTCGGGCCAATATTCATTATTTGTCCCTTTGTGATATGTACCCTTTCATGGAACGGGAGATCTTTTCCGTCCAACTCAGCTAAGAAATAACTACCGGTCAGAGAGATGATCGCATCCTGTTCGAACTGATACTTTCCACCAGTAAGGGTCATCTCTAACCCGGCCTCACCCTCAGGATTCCCTACCAATAGGTTTCCTGATCTTAGTGAGAAGGGATCGGCCGCCCCCGACCCCGATATACCCAAATGAGCAGAACCATTCCTGCCAAGATCCTGAATGGTCGTTTGTAGCCCCGTCCTCATAACTCTCAGGCTCATGAATGTTGGTCCGATCTTTCAAATTCTTCCTGATCGATCGGATAGAACCGGACCTGGTCTCCCATTCTAATGAGCCCGCCATCAGGATCGTTCACATTGAAAAGGCTTAATGGGGTCCTTCCGATAAGGTTCCATCCCCCCGGGGTTGGCAATGGGTATATCCCAGTCTGTTTACCAGCGATCCCCACTGATCCCGGTGGAACAAGTTTTCGTGGCGAGCTCAGCCGGGGTGTTTCCAGTGTCTGATCCATGCCACCGATATAGGGAAAACCCGCTGAAAATCCGATAAAATAGACCAAATATTCACCACTGGTGTGCCGGTCCACTAATTCTGACATGGTGCAGCCCGTATGGTTCATCACACGACCCATGTCAGGACCATGATCCTTACCATAGCAGACCGGGACCTCAACCGTACGTTTTTCAGTATCGACCTTAAGATGCATGGTTCTGACAATATTCGAGATCGTCTCTATAGCATTCTTGGTCTTTGTTTCATTATTCAAACGTAAGAGAACAGAATTATAACCAGGCGAGATATTGATTATCTCTTCGATCGGGTCTTCGATAAGATGCTGGGTCAAGGAAAAAACATGGTGATGCTGACCTTCCGAGATCCCATCACCGAACCTTACCAGGATCGTATTATCAGAGGTAATAATGTAGTCTGGGTCCAGTATCATTTAACTGAACGTGTTTCCTTATTTACTACAGATAGAAATTTGACAAATTCTGTTCCACCGGTCCCCTCAGCCTTTTCACCTTGTTTTGCTTGGTCAGAAATATAGTGGATGGCCATTTCCAGATGTTTTTTCCTGAAAATATTCAACCTTGATACACACTCACTGTATGTATCTGATAGTTCTGTACTATTCTTTATCTTCAGATAATTTCGGAGAACAAGATCCGATCCCAGAGTTGAAAGAACTGCGCGATGACCGGGAGGCATATACTTTCTCATCTCAATCAAGAATGGGCCAGAACGCTGGCTCGGGTGACCAATTCCCAGCCCGGCATCCAGGGCCTGCAGCAGGGAGCTCTGGGCGGCACTACCGCCTATGAACACCTTTGGCTCATCGCTCACTCCTTCATAAATGATACCATCATCCGGCCAACCGGTCAAAAAGGGTCTTATCTGGTTATAAAATATATCCGGACGGCAATGATCATACATCCGTTCAAGGGCGAAATCCATATCACGGATGATACTGGCAAGCCTTCTGAGCGCGCTGTTCACATCGTCAGGCTTATCAAGTCTCGCAGCCTTCAGACAATTAAAAAGCGTATCCAGTGCGCTCCCGCCTACTGACTCAACTCCCACAGTGGCCAGGTAGAACCAGTCCTCATCCCGGCCACCAAGAAAATTTTGAAGTGTATTCAGATTTTCGGGGTCGATCGGACCATCAGGATCGGTCCTGCTCCAGTTGGTCAAGACAATGGACGCGTGGCTGGCGATGGGCGGTCTCCCGGACCGCCGGGCTATCTCCCATAGAGGAACCGCCAGATTCTTTGGGATGGATCTTACCGGCCCTGGACCCCAGTTCACATAAGCGTTTGCAAACATGGATAATAGGCGCATCGACCTGTCCAGCTCTGGCCCATCCTGGATCCCGGAAGGATCAAGCTGATGCAGGTCACTTAGAGCCCTACGGAAATCATTATTATGAAGCAGTTCCGGCATGGTGCTTCCTAATTCATCCCATGCCCGGTATGCAGGGGGAAGCATTAATAATGGATCGGGATAGGGCAGGAACCCTCGTTCCGGATGAATATTGGCTGTACTGTTCTTCAATGTGGTAGTTGATCTATGAACTATTCATAGAACTCTTTGATCTCTTCTGCATACTCCATGAACAGTTCATTAGGAATAGGAAGAAGGAGACTATATTGCACGATCTTCCATTCTCCGTTCACCACTTTCAGGGCACCGGTTCCCCGGAACTCACCATACGTATCATTGGTCAGTGTCTCATCGAACCAGCAGGTCCTACCATCATCAGAAAAATAGACATTCCTTTCCCTCATAAGATATGTCCATCCTGTTCCTGCTGTGAACCGGGCCATCCCATACTCTCGGAACGCTTCCTTGTCCCAGCGCTCATTGATATCGGTGCCAAAGAATACCGCTTCATCTGCGAACAGATCAAAATATGCTTCTCCGTTAGCCTGGGACGCATACAGGTGAAGCTTGTCCAGCACCTGGTCAACACGGTCCCGTGATGGAGCTGGTTCACATGAAAGAACGATAAGTGTTAGTGAAATGAAAGATAGTTTCTTCATCCTCAGATCGGTCAGAGACTGAATTATTTTGACAGTGCGGAGTTACTTCAAGAGAAGCATCTTTTTTGTCTGCCGGAAGTTCTTGGTCCGCAGTTCTGTAAAATACACGCCGGATGCAACAGGCTTTCCAAACCGGTCCATGCCATGCCACACGGCCGTGTGCTCACCATAGGGCAGCTCCATATTCACCAGGGTCACTACTTCCTGACCCAGAATATTATACACCTGTATCATGACCCTTGACCTTCGTGGCAGGGTATAGTCCAACCGTGTAACAGGGTTGAAAGGGTTCGGGTAGTTCTGTCCCAGTGCGAACCTGGCAGGTATATCCGCCAGGATCTTTAGTACCGCCTCCTGGACATAGGCTGGGTCACCGGCAGCGATCTTGAGATCATAGGCCATATTCAGTCTATCATCGATCAAAATGGCCTGTGCCGTAACATCATCATAGACCTTCCTGGTCTGGATGTCCACAAGGGCAGCCACCAACCCATCCGGTATGAGCCTATCAAACCTGGCAGAAACGCTAACAGGGCCTGGCTCACCATTCGCTGTGAGCCGCAGGTCCCAGACGCCATTCTGCTCTTCTGTAGAGCGAATATCACTTGAGAAAGTATGGTCATTACTGCCATTGACGGACATGACCAGGGAGAGACCCTCATCCAAGGATGGAAGGCTCGGGATATCCATGCCATCCCTTGAATCGCTCGCTCGCTCGTCGCGCCCAATGCGTGCGGTGCGATCAAAATATTTCTTTCCATCAGCAGCTATGTTCAGGCGCCACCCGGACGATACGGTGGACCGTGCGGCAGAACCATCTGAACCAGGGTCAGTGTAGGGCAAGAGCTCAAGCGTTGCTCCCTCTAACTCAGAGTGAACCGCATAACCGGCCCATGGGTCCATCTCATATCCCTGTACCTCCCATCCATCCTTATCAGTGCTGTCCCCATAAAAATAAATACCAGATACGATCCCCGGGTCAGCCACTACCTGTACCGGAAAGGCAAAGGGGCTTCCCACCATGTTCCAGCCCTGTTTCAGGGTCATGGGAAAAGGCTCCAGAGGGATCGCGGTCCCTGAATCGGGATCGAACGGCAACGGGTCCGAGTACAAATGTCTGAACCAGTAGGCCTTTCCAAGGTAGACCGAGTCGGGAACGGTCCAGCTACTGTCACTCAGATCCCACTCATAGAAGACATGACCGCCCTCAACCTCTGGCTTCGAGATCCCAGGCTCATCCAGCTCACCCGGAAAGGATACCATTCGCCAGTGTCTGGGAGGTATACCCTCAGGATAACGGCTGTTGGCAATAGCAGTCGAAAGCTCGGTCTCATCGAAACGAACTGACGGGGCCAGTGGATCGCTATCATTAGAATAGGCCATGTTATCCGCACCACGGATAAAGGCCCGGAAATTCCGGACGGTCACCAGAGAGGTATCTATCGCGACCTCAAAGATGGAATCATTCAGGGCCGTCATGGGAATGACAATATGCTCATCATCTCCACCCATCTGTAGGTACAGGTCCGCTGATGCGATACCGTTTATATCAACCAGAACACCCTGGACCCGTATTGGCATACCATCCTTCTGGACCGTGTCGGCCAGAAAGGCACTCACTTCCGGCGGCAGGGAATAGATACCCTGCACAGCGCTCACAATCCCCTGGGCAACCGAAAAAGAATCCGACTGGCTTGGCTCTGAAGTTTGTGAGCTGGTGCTGGAAATAAGGCTGAAAGCATCGGAACTGGCCTGGCTCTGCCCGGCTGTGACCTGGGCCATTTTTAATACAAGATCCTGGCCAAGAAGGAACTGGCTCAAGAATAGCAGGAGTGTAAGTTTGTATCTCATAATGGTATTCATGCTATGGTCCCTTTATGAAGTTCCATCACCACCGCTCACAAATACGTTAGCATCTGTTGTAGCATCAATGCAGATCAGGGTCATTACCGCCCATGTATTAGCAGTTTTTGTATGGCTATTTCGATTGTTTATGGTA
>ERZ651768.2273-NODE-2273-length-13447-cov-8.488407_pt1 | contig 13447 bp, 12 predicted proteins | sample MGYA00514754_ERZ651768 | MGnify/ENA metagenome assembly ERZ651768 | reverse complement strand
TCTTTAGCTGACTCAAAGTCTTCCATATAAACTTTTGATTTTCCATCTCGGGCAGCCAGCAAAGAAGCTTCATTCACAAGGTTTGCAAGATCGGCACCCACCAGCCCAGGAGTCCCTTTGGCCAACACTTTGAGATCCACATCCTTAGCAAGAGGAATATCTTCTGAATGTACTTTCATGATTCCTTCTCTTCCGCGGAGGTCAGGAATATCCACCACTACCTGCCGATCGAATCTACCCGGTCTCAATAGTGCATTGTCTAGTACATCCGGCCGGTTCGTAGCGGCCAAGAGGATCACATTGGTGGTGGATTCAAAACCGTCCATTTCCACCAAAAGGGCATTGAGGGTCTGCTCACGTTCATCGTGACCTCCGCCCAAGCCGGCACCTCGATGACGCCCAACAGCATCAATCTCATCGATGAAGATAATGGCTGGGGAGTTTTTTTTCCCCTGTTCGAAAAGATCCCGAACGCGGGATGCACCGACACCGACAAACATTTCCACAAAATCAGCACCACTAAGACTGAAAAATGGAACGCCCGCTTCTCCCGCCACGGCGCGGGCAAGGAGCGTTTTCCCTGTCCCAGGTGGACCCAGTAAAAGGACGCCTTTTGGAATGCGCCCACCTAATTTTTGAAACTGTTCAGGACTTTTCAGAAAAGTGATTATTTCACTTAATTCCTGTTTAGCCTCTTCGCAACCAGCAACTTTATCAAAATTGATCTTCGGCTTATCCTCAACCCAAAGGCGGGCTTTACTCCTACCAAAGTTGAAGAGGCCGCCTCCGCCCATGCCTCCTTGCATCCTTCTCATGATAAAGATCCAGAATACTATGAGAAGCAGCCACGGCCCCATGCTGAGTAGATAGCTGAACCAATCCACCTTCCGCTCCCGGAAACTGTACTTAACCTGAAACTGATCCCATTCTGCCAAGAGTGTCTCGTCCACATAGGGTAGCGTCACAACGAACTGGGTATACTCAGCAACCTTTTGCCCTTCGCGAAAGATTTCTTGAGGTTCCTTGAGCTTTCCGTGGAATTCTTTTTCAATGACTTCAGCCTCCAGGATGGCCCCTGACGTAAGGAAATCCTTATACTGAAAATATTGAACCTCTACTTCATTGCGGTTCTTGGCAGTAAAAAGGTTCGATAGGAAAATGGCCACAACAAGAATAACAATCCATACAACTGATGTTTTCCCTGCCTGTTTCCACTGGAACTTGTTTTCACCTTCGCCACCAGGTTTGTTCTGAGAGGGAGATTTATGATCTTTTTTGACAGTCTTCTGTGTCACGCAGTTATATCCTCTTGATCCAACACACAAATATTCCTGAGGTTCCGCATTTTTTGATTATGATCCAAGCCATATCCTACTACAAAATCCGGGGGGATTGTAAATCCGATGTAATCAGGATCAAAATTTAGTTGGGCAACCTCTTTTTTGAAAAGTAAAGTTGCCACAGCCACTGACGAAGGATCAGATTCTTTCAGCCTACGAACGATAAAGTTAATGGTTAAACCTGAGTCAATAATATCTTCCACGATAATAATGTCCCGGCCGGTAATTTCGGCTGAGATATCTTTAAGCAGATGTACGGTACCGGAGGACTCGGTGCCGTCGTAGCTGGAAACTTTCAAAAAATCAACTTCAGAATCCACTGTCAATTCACGCAGAAGATCAGCCATAAAGATGAAACTACCGTTTAGGATACCTACAAAAATGGGTGCGTGATCACTGTAATCCTTTGATATCTCAGCAGCCATCTCACAGACACGATCACGTATGGCTTGCTCTGACAGAAACTCTTTCAATTTGCCTCCGGTCTTTCGGTGTGGCTCCAGTTCAATCGCGCCACAGAGGAAGTGGAAGACGTCACCTTGAATTTGTTATTCAGCCGAAGCCCACAGAGCCAGACGATCTCATGGCCGGATGTCAGGACGTACTGTGACATCTTTGAAAATCTGTCCACTTTGGCATCAACCAGAATATCACTCACTTTTTTATGCCCGCTCATGCCGAGCGGTACCATCCTGTCGCCCGCTTGCCAAAGGCGAAGATGAAGCGATCCATGGTCAAGCTGGTCAAAATCAATGAACTCGGTAGCACCATCGGAGGAAAAAGTTGGCTCTTTTGTGAGGTCCATGGTGAAATTGTGGCCTCCCACCTTTAAGGAGACAGGTGTGGTGGTATCCAGCTGAAAAGCATTGAGATCATCAAAATCTGTTTCCCGCATAACGAGGAATCGATCACGATCTTTAAGGATTTTGCAATCCCCCGGTAAAACCATTATATCTCCTATAGTCGCCTTTTCAAGAAAATGGTTGAGGTTGTTCCAAACATGACCGCGCCAGGGAAGATCGTTTTCATTCACTACTTCCCTCACCAATTCTTTCTGAAGGAACGAGGAAACTTTCTTTAATTCTTTTTCATCGATTTGAATAAGGCCCTTGTCAGAAACTGAAACGGCCCTCCCGTAAAGGTCGTGCAAATGTTCCTCCACCCATTCCGCAATCTCAACCATGTTGGATGCGGTTCTCTGGGCTGTTTGTGAAAAATGAGGGTTCAACTTTTTGATTTGTGGTAAAATATTTTCCCGGATTCTGTTTCTCCGGAAACGAGTATCCTGATTGGAGGAATCTTCCCGAAAGGAAATCTCGTTCTCACCGGCATAATGGGTGAATTCAGCCTTACTGAATTTTAGCAGTGGCCGAACAACTTTCCCGTTCCGCTCCGAAATCCCCCTCAAACCACGATAACCACTCCCCTCCACAAGCCGCATAAGAAGCGTCTCAGCCTGGTCATCTGCATGGTGCGCCGTGGCGATCCAGTCATAACCTAACTGTTGGCGCGTTTTATTCAGGAAACTGTACCGCGCTTCCCTGGCCCTTTCTTCCCAGTTACCCCGTTCTGATGACGTCCATTTTTCTGAAAAGAATGGCATGCCCAGCGCTTTCGCCAGATCTTTTACAAAATCCTCATCTGCATCCGATTCCTCACCCCGAAGGGAGTGATTGAAATGAGCAATAGCAAGAGTAAGCTTGAAATTATCCCGTACCTGGGCGAAAAGATAAGCCATCACCACCGAATCGATACCACCGGACACTGCAAGAAGCCCTGAAGATTCCGTCTCAATAAGTTGAGAAGAAATCAGGTCATCCCTGAATCGAATTTTAATTTCTTCAGCTGTGTTAGACATTATTCTTTCTACTCAGTAGAATATTACTCATCAGGAAAAGTTACGCCTCAGAAATAAGACTGACCAAATGTGATAATGAAAGGTAGTATTAAACCTCAGAGAAGATGAGGTGGCTCAGTATCTGAATCTTCTCTTCATATGAATCAGGATAAAGAAAATATGTGGCTGCGGCGATGGAACTGAGGAGCGAGTTCCCATCCTGAGGAGTAAAACAGTAGCCAACCACCTCGTTACCATCGTGTACGGCCAGAGTGGGAACAGAAACAACTGTCTGGTTAAGAATTCTACCAAAGTGGCCATGGTCCCGTCCAAAGGAAAAAACAGAGCCGGAACTGGTCTTCTCAGTGAGGGCGATAAGCGGATTGGCATCCAGTCTATCAATGACATCATTCAACGTCAAAGTTTCCTTGAGCTCCAAATTAAACCAGATGACATGCATATACTGAGAATTAGTTTTCATAGCTGAGGAAAAAAGAGGGGGCGTCCGATCAATGGTCTGAAACAGTTCGTATGCATCCCGAGCGTGGTGGGTCCCGAACTCTTCGGAGCCGTGCTCACCCACCTCGGGGGCCGGTACAAAAGTACTGGTCTGGCTGATATCGGAGGACCTGCGAATGCAGACGAACCGACCTTCATCCAAAGTTTCGGAATCGCCAACCATGCTAATTGATTTTGTCAATGCTGCAATATTGTGCGTGTTACAGGATACGATCTGAACGAACTGATCATCACTGTTAACGAGAGCCGTATCGTTGATCCCTCGAGCATACTTCATACCAAAACCTTGTTCACTCCCTTGAGCCAAAAAACCTCTCCCATCATCTATAAACTTCTCGTAATACTTGTGCTTATTCTGGTGACCGATCCCTTTCGGCGTACAGTCTATGACTACGGAAGCACCCTTGATAGCCTCTTCAGCGCTGAAAGAGGGTTCAAGACCAATCTCTTTGAAACTTTCCACCTTCTCCTCATCAACAGCAAGCGCAGCGCCACGTCTCATAAGGTCTTTCACTTTAGCACGCTCATAGGTGAGTGGCGAATTCTTGTGAAAAGTGACCTTATCTATACCGAGCGATTCCTTGTAGTCGGAGAGGAGACCAATAAGAGGTTCTCCAATGGTTCCTGTACCTACAACGTGAACTGTTTTCTTAGACATAATAACTATTCTACTTCACTCTTATTTGTGTTCAATCTTTTTAATTCTGTCAATAATTCTTTCTCCTGTCGGTAGATGACGTAAATCCAACTACAAATAGCTACAGAAATTACCAAGAAAGCGGCAAGAAAAAAGCCGAAGTATTTATACATCATATCGCATTCCCAGCACTTTAGAACGTAGTTTCAGAATATGAACTCTAAAACGAAGTAGGTGAACAAACAACAGGGTGAAAACCAAAAGTGAAAGCATAAAGGTCCAGAAAACATCAGGAGACTGCTGGCTCATAGCCGGCTGCGGGTGAAGTTGGGCATCGGCAGCCCAAAACTTTACTGAAACATAGATGATAGGAACATTAAGAAATGCTGCAATGCCTAAAACCGCAGATATTCTACGGGTCCGCTCCCCCTCATCCCCGAAATTGCGTACCATAAAGTATCCTATATAGATGAGAAACATAATGAGTACAGTGGTGAGACGTGGCTCCCAGCTCCAGGGAGCACCCCAGATGGGTTTCGCCCAGATGGGCCCAGTAATCAGAACAAGAGCACAAAAGAGTGTCCCCAGTTCCGCTGCAGCCAGCCCTAGATGATCCCACTTCTCATCTTTCATAATAAGATAGAGGACTCCCGCAAACATAACAACAAGGTAACCAAGCCCCGCAACCCAGGCAGACGGTACATGGTAGTAAAAAATCTTTTGAGCCATCTGCTGATCGGGATCGATCCGTGTTACATTGAGGACAAGATAGAGTACAACAACCCAAAAAACAGCGAGAATGCCGGCCGTGACCTTTGAACTTTGCCTGGAATGAAACGACTCCATTACTCCTCACTCACGTAGTCATAGATTAAATAACCTATTAAACTAAAAACAATGACGAAGCTCACAATAAGCTGAAACCACAGTTTCCACTGATTGAACGGCTGATTATCCATGATAGAGGCGGTACTCTTTACAGCACTGATGAGAAGCGGCGTCACCATAGGAAAGAGCATTAGCGGCAAAAGCATCTCATTCACCCGAACCCGCATGACTATACCGGAAAGAAGGCTGCCGGCGGCACTAATCCCCAAGTCCACAAGCAGAAAAACAGCCACCATCTGCGCAAGGTTGGCCGGGAGCGGTAGCTGAAGGAAAAGAAAAAAGAGCGGCAACAGAACCATTTGGGCAACAACCAGGAAAATGAATCCGCTCAGATACTTGCTAATAAAAAGAACACTTCTTTCAACGGGAGCGGAAAGAATCATGGAAAAAGCGTCAAATTCTTTTTCAAGACTGTGGGAGCGGTGTAGCGCCAGAACGCTGACAAAAAGAAAGACCATCCACATCAATCCAGGTGCGAATGTCTGCATGGATTCAGGAGAGGGTCGAAAAGAAAAGGCGTAAAGCAACGTAATAGCCGCACCAAAGGTGATCATGGAGATCAGAATCTCCCGGCTCCTGAATTCTATCAGCAGATCTTTCCGAACGAGGACTGCCAGCATTAAGCCTCTTCCACCAATTCAGTCTGAACCGATTTTGTTCCGTCTACTTCACTTCTCTGGATACGGCCGTTGGACAACTGAACAATCCTGTCACAGTGAGATGAGAGCCATTCTTCATCATGAGAGACGAGCAAGAGTGACCTATCATCCTTTCGCCAAGTTTCTATCAGTTGTGACAACATTGATTTTCCTTGTTTGTCAAGGCCAGTGGTAGGTTCGTCCAGAAGAAGAAGCTCCCACGGAATAGTAAGTGCCTTCGCAAGTGCCAACCGCTGGAGCATACCCCGGGAAAACTGCCTGATGGGTCCGCTTCTAGCGGGATCAAGTCCCACTTCAGACAGATTCTTTTCAACATCTGCTGGCGATGGTTCCAAGCCATAAAGTTTTGCTATGAGGTGAAGATTCTCCGCGGCAGAAAGCGGTGGATAGAATCCTGGCTCATGACCGAGATAAAGAAGGGGGCGACGCTGGTCTGCTCCGGCATTGAGAATTGAGTTACCGTTCCATGAGATGGATCCACCATCACAACTCACTACTCTCACCACGATTCTCAAAAGTGTCGATTTTCCCGAGCCGTTTGGACCAACCAATCCGAGCAACTCACCATCCTTGATTTCAAGGGAAACATCCCTGAGCACCGGCCGATGGCCAAACTGTTTATTTACATTTTGTACAGAAAGCACTAAATGTTGGATCAGTTATTCGGAACTGATAGAATTTAGCTGCTCTAGCACCATCGATACTTCCCGTTTTAACTCAATTCTATTGCGCTGATAGTCATCAGAAGAGACATTCCCCATATCAAATTCAAGTTCCAATTCCTTGATCTGTTCATAGAGAGATAACTTTCGGATTTCCAGTGTCTCAAGTTTGACTTTATCAGAAGCTATGGCTGTACCTTTGGAAACAAAAAGAGGCTGAACAGCAAATGCCAGCACAAGCACAAAAGTGAGCACGATCATGATTGCCGCAAACATATCAGTTTTCTTTTCTTCTACTTCGGCGGGCTGGCCAGAGAGCAATAACAGTACCCAAAAGAAGTAGATAACCACCAAGCCAGACAAAACGTACCAGGCGGTTTACCATAATCTTAATAGTAAGTAATTCCTTATCAGGATCAATCCCTCCAAAGACAGAATAGACATCCTCCCGCCATGTAGAATGAAGAGAAAGCTCGCTGTGGGGTTGCCTCCTGTCGGGGTTGGGATTGCGATGAAAATAGATACGTTTCTCAGGATGTAGCGACACCACATCTTTTCCCTCTTTGATCACATCCAGCGTCGCGATCCAGGCGAAGTGGTTTGGCCTTTCCTCCTCATTCAAGTCTGAAAGAACAATATCATACCCGGCAATTTGGACTTCTTCTCCGACAGACATGCTCCACTCTTTGTCTTTATCAAATGCTTTTCCGATAAAACCTATAAACATGAAAACAATTCCAATATGAACAATGTAACCACCGTAGCGTGACCGGTTCTTGGAGATCATTTTCACAAGAGCCATAAAGGGGCTTTCTCCAAATTTTCTTGTTCTAACAGTGATGCCCCGCCAGAATTCAAGGGTTATACTTGTAGCGACAAACGCCGTCAGAAATACTGTCACTAGAGGATAAATAGCCCTTATACCAAAAACCATGACCACAGTAACCATCCCAAGACCTGTGAGAACAGGAATGGAAAAATTCCTGATCAAACTTTCTTTAGAGGTTTTCCTCCAAGCCAGCAAGGGACCAACGCCTGCAAGAAAAAGTAGGATAAGACCGATGGGGATGGTGATCTGGTTGAAGAAAGGGGCTCCCACAGTAATCTGTGTCCCTGTGACTGCTTCTGAAATTACAGGGAACATGGTTCCCCATAGAACTGCAAAACATATACTCACAAAGACAACATTGTTAAAAAGAAAACCGCTCTCTCTTGATACAAACGATTCCAGGCGCTTTTCAGTTTTCAGATCATCAAGCCTTGTGAGAATCAGATAAATACAGACAGCCAGTATCAGGAAGACGAACGTAAGAAATATGGGCCCCAGGGAAGATTCTGTAAAGGAATGGACTGAAGAAACTATACCGCTTCTTGTTAGGAAAGTACCAAATATGCAGAGTAAAAACGTTACCAAAATGAGGATCATATTCCACACTTTCAGCATATTTTTCTTTTCCTGAATAATGATGCTATGAATGAAAGCAGTACCAGTCAACCACGGCATGAAGGAGGCATTCTCAACAGGATCCCAAGCCCAGTAACCGCCCCAGCCCAGCTCATTATATGCCCACCAGCCGCCCAGCAGAACTCCAATTCCAAGCGCTAGCCATGTAAAAAGCGTCCATCTACGTATGGTCTGGACCCAGACCACATCCAATTGCCTTGAACAAAGAGCTGCCACAGCAAAAGCAAAAGGAACAGAAAAACCCACATAGCCCAGATAAAGCATGGGTGGGTGAATCGCCATAGTAGGGTTCTGTAGCAATGGATTAAGTCCCAGCCCGTCCTGGATTGGAAAGTTCGCATCCACGGGAGAAAATGGATTTGCCACAAAATTTACCAGCAACAGAAAGAAAGCCTGAATAACGGTAAGGGTCATGATGACGTAAGGCATGAGCTTTTGATGCTTGTTTCTGTTCTGTAATAAAACCACAGCTGAGTAGCTACAAAGGACGAAAAGCCAAAAAAGTAGTGATCCTGATTGCCCCGCCCACATTGCAGTAAACTTGTACAGGGTAGGTGTCCCCAAGCTGGTATATTTGGCAACATAGTCAACATCAAAGTCACTTTTTAAGAGGCTTGCCAAAAGCGTCACCGTAGCCAACGTCACAAGAAAGCAGACACCAAGGCTTGTTCTTTGCGCCACAAAGAAAAATCTGTCATCATCCCGGCGCAGAAAAAGGACGATGAGGAAAATAGTCAGAACAGCAAAACTGAGACTGAGGCTGAGGAGTGAGGCACCGTAAACAGGCATTATTTTATATAATTATGTTAAAGAACAGTATCAAAGGGATGTTTTCGTGTCCCGAAGGTCGCCTTCATAGCGGGAAGCACACTTTGTCATCAGGTTATCCGCAAAGAAATATTCACCATCGTAAATACCTTCCACAATCACTTCTGAACCATCTTTGAACATATCAGGGACGATCTTGTGATAACTGACAGGCAGTCGATTTCCTTCCTGCATCAAAACAAAAGAAAGGGCAAGAGGATCATTATCATTACGAAAGATTGAACCTTCCTTAACATTCCCACCCAGTCGGAACCGTTTCCCCGGTTTCTTTTCATAATTGGTAGTCAATTCCCTAATGGTAACATAAGGAAGTTCATTCCCTTCAAAACCTAAACCGACCCAGACGATCATGAGCAGGGCAATGGCTAAAATGACAACTAGGAATCTCTTGTTCATTTTTCAGTATTTCAAACTACAGGTGTTTCTGTCCATTCTCCAAAAACTGTTTTCATGGCATCAACAATTTCTCCCATGGTGGCCAGTTCTTTCGCCGCAGCCACAATAGGTGGAACCAGATTTGCTCCGTCTCGTGATGTCTCTTCTACCCGTTTGAGCGCAGTATCAACTTTCACCTGATCGCGTCTATCCCGGAGCTCAGTCAATTTTTTCTTCTGTTTTTCTTCGGCTTCCAGACCAATCTCCAAAATAGGAATTTCTATTTCTTCATCATCCTTAACAAAATCATTTACCCCCACAACAATACGGCTATTTTCATTAATTTTTTTCTCATATTCAAAGGCTGACCGAGCAATTTCCCGTTGAAAGAAACCTTCCTCAAGTGCAGGAATGACGCCACCCATTTTTTCCACTTTTTCAAAATATTCTTCCGCTTCTTTCTCGAGTTCATCCGTGAGCGATTCGATATACCACGATCCTCCCAGCGGATCCACAACATTAGACACGCCTGTCTCATAAGCAATAATTTGCTGAGTCCTTAATGCAATTTCAGCTGCTTTTTCTGATGGTAAAGCAAGTGTTTCATCCATGGAATTGGTATGGAGGGACTGAGTACCACCCAAAACGCCCGCCATGGCCTGAAAAGCCGTACGCGCTATATTAATCTCCGGCTGCTGTGCTGTAAGGCTACAGCCAGCAGTCTGTGTGTGAAACCGCAATTTCCAGGAACGGGGATCTTTTGCACCGTACTTATCTTTCATATGTCGTGCCCAGATGCGCCTTGCAGCACGAAACTTAGCAATCTCTTCCAAAAAGTCGAGGTGGGAGTTGAAAAAGAAAGAGAGCCTGGGTGCAAACTTGTCAATATCAATACCGCGCTCTATGGCATGCTCCACATAACAAAATCCATCCAGCAGTGTGAACGCCAGTTCCTGGGCAGCGGTGGAGCCTGCCTCCCTGATATGGTAGCCGCTAACAGAAACGGTGTTGAACTGTGGCATCTCATAAGTACAAAATTCAATGGTATCTGTAATAATCCTCATATGATCTCTAGGCGGGTAGATCCACTCTTTTTGAGCAGTAAACTCCTTCAGAATATCATTTTGAAGTGTCCCTCTCAGATCCTTTAAAGGAACTCCCTGTTCTTCAGCAACAGCAATATAGAAGGCCAGCAAAACGATAGAGGGGCCGTTAATGGTCTGTGAAACACTCACATCACCAAGATTGATACCGTGGAAAAGTGTTTCCATATCTTTCAGGGAGCAGACGGAAACACCACACCTTCCCACTTCACCTTCGGAAATAGGGTGGTCTGCATCATAACCCATAAGGGTGGGCATATCATAAGCTACGGACAGACCCATCTGCCCTTCTTTCATGAGAAAATGATAACGTTCATTTGTCTCTTTGGGTGTTCCAAAACCTGAAAATTGGCGCATGGTCCACAATCTTCCGCGGTACATGTTGGCATGGATACCCCTTGTGTAAGGGTACTGCCCGGGAAAGCTTATCTTTTCCATGAATTCACCGTTGGGCTTTTCGGGATAATAGAGAAGGTCTACTTCTTCGCCGCTGACGGTTTCAAAGTTGTATTTGCGTTCACCATCGGAAGAAGATTCTTTCTTCCACAGTGCTTCAGATTCAGAGAAAAGTTCCAGTTGCTGTTTTCCGTTTGAAGACATTTCAGTTTGCTCCGGTCACCCGGGGTCTGTTAATAGTTTGAACTCCTTCATAAATCATCCACAAAATAAGGACAATCAGAAACAGATTTAGACCGAAAAGAAGCCAGTTATTCGCAAAAAAATCTATGGTCTTTATAACGATAGACACAAGTGTTGCTGTCATGACTAAAATCATGGGAATAAGTACAGGCAAAACTGGTCTTTTCAGCTGCCAGAAGTAGAGTGTTACCACCATGAGTGTCAATCCAGCCAGCATCTGGTTGCTGGCACCAAACATGGGCCACAGCACCCATCCCGCCTGTCTGGCCGCACCGGTGGACGGATCGGTCACATTCCACAGAGTTAAAGCAAGGGCCGGCAGAACAGCAACAGCTGTTGCAATGTAACGATTAGCAAGGGGCTTAATATTCACAGCACTACCAAGTTCAGAAAGGACAAACCGCTGAATACGTGTGGCAGTATCCAAGGTTGTGGCAGCAAATGAAATAACAAGGACTGCCATAAGTGTTTTTGCCAGCTCTGCTGGAATGCCCAATTCCTGAATAAGGGCGCCTCCGCCCAGAACAAAAGCAGATGCCTTGTTGCCGCTGGCATGGGCCCAACTGTCATAATAAACAGCCCAGGATAGATCCGCAACCTGCCCCTGAGATGGAAGCGTACAAGCAGCCACAAGTGAAATCCCCGCCACCGCCGCAATCATGGATGCCAGAGCCAGAACCCCCTCACCCAACATACCACCGTAGCCAATGAAGCGTGTATCGTTTACATGGTTTACTTGCTTGGACGTGGTGCCGGAAGCCACAAGACCATGAAAGCCACTAATAGCACCACAGGCAATAGTAACAAACAAAAGCGGGATCATCGGTGGCGCACCGTGGTCCACTGCCAATCTGACGGCTGGTGCTTCAATCAAGGGTCTGACATAAAAAATTCCTGTATAGAGTAATCCGAGCCCAACAAGAAGTTGATGGCTGTTAATATAGTCTCTCGGTTGAAGGAGAAACCAAACAGGTAACAGACTTGCGATTGCCGAATAGGTAAACAAGAGGACAACCCAAGTAGTTGACGCATTGGCGCTTGACATACCCAGGCTTTCAAAACTTAAAGGTGTTTTTGTCCCGACCCAGATAAAGAAGTAGAGTAATAACAAAGCAACAAGGGATGGAACAAGTGCGTCTACACCTTTTTTATAAATAAGCCAGCCAACGGCAATTGCCAGCAAGATCTCAATATTTATTGGAAGCACAGAGCTGGGAATACTCACAAAAAGATCAGCAATAGCCATGGCAAAAACAGCCAGTACAAGCCAAACAAGCATCATAACAAAAAGAAGGAACATAATGCGTGCATTATCGCTCATAATCTTACTGCTCACATCAGCAATGCTCCGGCCCTTTTCACGGATGCTCACCACCAGTGCACCAAAGTCATGAACAGCCCCCATAAAAACGGTGCCGATTATAATCCAGAGGCAGGCCGGTAGCCACCCCCAGTAGGCAGCTACACAGGGGCCGATGATGGGCGCCGCACCGGCAATGGAGGTGAAATGGTGACCAAAAAGGATGTGCTTTTTCGTTGGAACAAAATCCACGTCATCCCTTAGTTCATGGGCAGGTACTTTTAGGTCAGGATCAGTCTTGTAGATCTTGCTAGAGATCCAAACTGAATAGAAACGGTAACCTAAATAAAAGGTTGTCAAACCGATTACGGCAAGGAGTGCTGAATTCATTCTATGTTCTGTTCAGACTACTGAGAAAAGATGGTTGAAGCTGACAGTTTTGATACAGTTTCGGCAATCCTCTCTGAGGTGAGGCCGAGATCATTTAACAGCCGTCGCCGATCACCGTGCTCCACAAATTCATCTGGAATACCAAGATGATGTACTTTACCATCAAAATTTCTTTCATTCAATGCATACAGGACTGCTTGTCCAAAACCACCCTCCAGAGAACCTTCTTCAATGGTGATAACCATTGAAAATTGTCGACTTATTTCATCTAGCATTTTTTCATCTAAAGGTTTCACAAAACGGGCATTCACAAGTTGAACATCCAGGTTCTGTTTTTCAATGGCATGTCGCGCTTCGGGCACCATGCTACCCACAGCAAGGATAACCAGGTCATTTCCTTCTTTCAAAACTTCCCATGTTCCCACTTCAACCGCCTCAGGCGCCAAAGATTCATCGAAAACCATGGATGAAGCTTTCGGATAACGTACCACAAAAGGACCTTTCCAGTGATTTAAACCTGTATACATCAGATCCCGAAGTTCATTGCCGTCTTTTGGCGCCGCCAGGGCAATCCCCGGAATTGATCTGAGAAAAGAGAGGTCAAATACACCGTGATGGGTAGGGCCGTCAGGTCCCACAACACCTCCTCTATCAAGACAAAAAAGAACAGGCAGTTTCTGAAGGGCTATGTCATGAACAATCATATCATAACTGCGCTGCAAAAATGTGGAATAAATGGCCACAATAGGCTTCATTCCTGACGCTGCCAGACCACCGGCAAATGTAACGGCATGACCTTCCGCAA
>ERZ651768.2272-NODE-2272-length-13474-cov-14.281854_pt1 | contig 13474 bp, 11 predicted proteins | sample MGYA00514754_ERZ651768 | MGnify/ENA metagenome assembly ERZ651768 | reverse complement strand
CTCCTTCTATTTGATACAAGTATATTGGAGTCCAGATCAATATGAATACTATTACCATGCATCCATACAATTCTATTGTTAGTTAAGTCTAGATTCTCATAGTCAGCAATATTCAGGTGTTCCCATGCATTCCATTCAAAAATCAGGTTTTTATTGGAATCAAATTCTTGAATTATCAGTAAGATTACCATGGCATCATTATTCCCGCCAGAGATAATCTCACTCATATTCACTGATATTGAGTCATAGGCTTGCAATAAATAGCCCCCATTTGCCAATAACTGGATATCATGGTAGTCTGCATCGTAACCATTAACACATTCCAGTGTATCTGTTTCGACCATGTATTCGTTTAGTATTATCCATGACTTGTTATTTTTATTGAAATAAGATAGCTTATTCTGGTTAACTTTAAAATCAAGTCCCAAAGGTCCAGAGTTGATAAACCAGGAAGGATTAATCAGTGAGTCGATTATTGCCATGTATCTTGGTTGGGCACCCGTGGTATGTAAGAATATATTTGCTGGATATGGATCATTATTAACAATGATCTCAAAGTCTAAATAGTTCATATCTCTCGGGTATATAACCGATTGCCATATAAATAAAAGTATAGTACTTTTTTTGATAAAACTCATAAAGAAAGAAATGTGTTATTTATTAATAAGAAATTATGATATTTGTAAGCAGTGTATTGTGGCATAATTCATTTAAAAACAGAATTCCATTCGTGGGGTTTTTTGTTTGTTAGATGGTGGGTAGATTACGATAGATATGGCTGAACCGATACGCAAACTTGCTACTATAGTATTTACTGATATTGTTGGTTTTACAAAACTCACTGCAAAAGACCAACAGCTAGCGAGTGACTTGCTGGATATTCAAAGAGCAGAATTCCAACCACTTGTTGAATTATATCAGGGGAAATGGATCAAGGAAGTTGGCGATGGGCTTATTTTAACTTTTGACACCATCAATAAAGCAGTCCATTGTTGTATAAAAATACAGGAAAAAGCTAAAACTATAGAAAATTTATCCATTCGAATTGGTATACATCTGGGAGAAATATTAGAAAAAGAGAATGATATAATTGGTGATGATGTAAATATTACAGCAAGGATCGAACCTTTTTCAGCGCCTGGTGGAATTGCCATTTCCAATAAGGTTAATGACGGTATAATAAGAGAATCAGAATTCACAACTAAATACCTGGGAAAGCCAAAGTTAAAGGGCGTTGCACAGAAGGTGGAAGTGTATTGTATCACTTCTCATGGACTTCCAGAAACTAAATTATCAGATGTATCTGCAAAATTAGAAAAATCCCCACTTTTTATTTATTCAGCTATAGCAGCAACTATTATAATCCCACTTTTTGTTTATTTATTTATGTTTCAAAAAGAAAGTGTTGATTCAATTGCAGTATTATATATGGATGTAGGCAATAATAGTGAATTGAATTATTTAGAGACTATAACTGAAGATTTAATATTTGATTTAATAAGTTCAACACAGGGTTTATTAAATGTTTCAGAATCAGGTACAGTAAAAAAATATAAAAATAGTGAATTGAGTTTAGAAGATCTTGCCGATGATATTGGCGTTGATTATATCTTTCAAAGTAGTGTTCAACCTGATGCCAATGGTTACCATTTTAGGTGCAGATTATTTGATTCTAATAAAGGGAAAGATAGATTTACCAATAAATGGTTTATTGAAAGTAAAAATCTACAGTCTATTGTAAGTGTTTTAGTTGAAAATATAGTACAAGAATTAGATATTGAAACGTCTGATGCATTTACAAGAATTGAATATGATTCCGAAGCGTATGATTTATATCTGAAATCAAAAAGTGTTTATTCATTAAGTGATAATTACGATGCTAACCTTGAAGCAGTTGAACTAATGAAGCAAGCAATTAGTAAAGATCAAAATCTAGTTATGGCACAAATATACTTAGGACAAATGCAATATGAATTAGGCTATTTTGCAGAAGCTTCAATAATTTATGAAAAAGCTCTAAGTCGGAGTAAATCTTTACAGGATAATGCAGGTGTAGCCGAATCATTAAGAAAGCAGGGACAATTGCTGAGGAAAAATAAAGACTATGAAGCAGCGCTTGCTAAGTTTGGTGAAGCACTATCTATATCAACAGTCATGAACGATAAAAGTTCTATGGCTAAAACATTCAATAGTATAGCCATATTGAATTATAAAACAGATGATAAAGATAATGCATTAAAAAATTGGTTACATGCCTTAGCAATCGTAGAAGAATTTGGTGATAAACCTAAAATATCTAAATACTTGAATAATATTGGAATTTGGTATTGGCAAGATTATGATTATAGTAAATCGATAGAATATTATCAGAAAAGTTTATTGATAAAAAGAGAACTTGGCGATGTAAGAAATATTGCAAAAACTTTAAATAACTTGGGTGAAGTCTATTTTGCAATGGGAGACTATCCTAATTCTACGACGCAATTTGATGAGAGTATCGAAATCAAAGAAAAGCTGCAGGATAATAAAGGACTTAATGCATCATTGTATAATCGGGGTGAGACTTATTTTTATTCATTTGAATATAATAGGGCAATAGATGATTTCAGACGTACAATAAGAATGATTGAAGATGAAGAATCCGACCATGAAAGATACAGGTATATAGGAATGTCTCACTTTTATCTATCTAATTTTGATAGTTGCAATTTTTATCTTAAAAAATCAGATGAATTTTTTGCTAATGATTATAGAAAGAGATTGGCTATTCTACCTTATCTAGTCATTTCCTACATGAAAACCGGGGATAATACACTTTCTAATACTGCATTAAAGAACTTTAGGGATATTATATCGGATTATGACCCACCTGATAAAGACTATATTATTACAAACTGGGCTGCCTATAAAGCACTGAGTGCAGTGAATGAAAAATCTGAAGCTGCAGAATATTTGGAAAATGCTTATTTTATGCTAAAGTCAAAGTCAAAAGACATTAAGAATAAGCAAGATAGAAAAAAATATCTTAGTGCTAAGCTGCATGAAAATATTATGAATGAGTGGTCTAAAAGGTAATCTATTAGCTTGAGTAAAAGTTGATAATCTTAAGGCGTCTATTCTCTATATCTTAATTTTATAATTAAGTAGCGGGGTTTTTTGATTGTGGGATGATGGGTATATTCTTTCAGCGACCGCCCTTTTTATTAGATCTTTATCCAATGTTTAAATATTTCAATTTATTAATCCTGGTCTTTGTATTTATTTCTGGCTGTGATCCTGGTTTTGACCATGATATTGTTATACGAAATGGAACAATTGTTGACGGGTCTGGGGCCTTTCGATTTCAAGGTGATATTGCAATCAATGGGAATTCCATCAGCAGTGTTGGCTCTGTTAACGGAATAGGGAAAAAAGAAATTGATGCTGCTGGAAAAATTGTTGCCCCGGGGTTCATTGATTCGCACAGTCACCATGATTGGGGCATCTTTAAAGAACCGGCTGCACTTGCTGCTGTGAGCCAGGGGATCACTACCCTGTTTATCGGCCAGGATGGATTTTCAAATTATCCACTGTCTGATTATACCAGAAAACTAAACCGTAATCCTGTGGCTGTAAATATTGCATCTTTTTCAGGGCACAATTCTTTGCGTGAAACAGTTTTAGGAAAGGATTTCAGGCGAACTGCCACTGAATCTGAAATTCAAAAAATGTCTGAAATGCTGGGTGCGGATATGGAAGCAGGTGCCTGGGGGCTATCAAGTGGTCTAGAATACGATCCGGGGATATATTCGAATTCTGAAGAAGTGGTAGAACTAGCCAAGGTCGCTGCCAGAAAGGGAGGACGATATATCAGTCATATTCGCAGCGAAGACAGATATTTTTGGAAAGCTGTTGATGAAATCATTTCAATAGGAGAAAAAGCCCAAATACCTGTTCAAATCTCACACATGAAACTGGCATTACAGAGTTTGCTGGGAAAAACAGATGAATTAAAAGGAAAATTGGACATAGCCCGTTCAAAAGGAATTGAAATATCAGCCGATATGTATCCATATACCTATTGGCAATCCACTATGCAGGTCCTGTTCCCTGAGCGCAATTTTAACGACAGGGTTGAAGCTGAATTTGTTTTATCCCAAATAACAACGCCGGCAGGTATCACCCTTACCCAATTTGATCCAAACCCTGATTATGTGGGCAAAACACTCCAACAGATTTCAAGAATAAGGAAAGAAGATCCTCCTGCAACACTGTTGGCTCTTATTGAGCAGACACTTGATAAAGATGATTCTGAAAGTATAATTGCCGAAAGCATGACCGAAGATGATGTCATAGATCTGATAAAGTGGAAGTATACAAATATCTGTACGGATGGCGGGTCTGGTGGGGGCCATCCACGTGGATATGGTACCTATCCCAGGATCCTGGGTAAATATGTGCGGGAGAATGGCTGGTTGAGCCTTGAAGAAGCAGTCTATAAGATGTCAGGGCTTGCTGCAAAGAATATGGGGTTGAAGGGCAGGGGAATGCTGAAAGTTGGAAATTTTGCCGATATTGTTATTTTTGACCCGGAAACTATTATAGATAAGGCAACTCCCCAGAACTCAACTGAAATTTCCATCGGTATTGAAACGGTGATCGTTAATGGCAGTCCGGTGTTTTCAAACAAAACTACAACCCGTTATAGACCCGGAAAATTTTTAAACGGTCCTGGATATAATGTGGATCAATTTTCTGATGAGCTTACCGCATACTTTAATACTCATGTAAAAGCAGATGAACCGGGTGTTGCCCTTATGGTCCGAAAAGACGGCAGGATTATTTATCAGCATGGTTTTGGCTTGGCTAATCTTGAAAAAAAAGAAAAGATAGATTTCCACTCATCGTTCAGGATGGCATCTGTCTCCAAGCAGTTTTTTGCAGCGGCAATTTTGATCTGTCAGGAAATGGGGTTACTCACTGTTAAAGATCCTATAACAAACTATATTTCTAATGAGCACTTAACAGGTATAACCATAGAGAACCTGGTCCACCATACTTCAGGAATTGCTGATTATTATGGTGAAGCTTTTAAGACCTGGGATGGCAGCTGGAATCGAAACAATGCCGATATGATAAAATTTTTTAAAGAGTCTTATCCAGAACCCTATTTTCCACCCGGGGAGAAATATCAATACTGTAATCCGGGGTATGAGTTGATGGTTACGATTATTGAAACTGTAAGCGGACAAAACATTTATGATTTTATGGATGAACATATTTTTCACTCCCTTGGCATGAATGAAACACAGGTTTTTGAGGGAATATTGGATTTTCACCGCCCCCAGAGGGTCATGGGGTATAGTAAAAACAAGAATAAATTTGTAGAAGATGACTATACATTCATCAACGGTATTATTGGTGCCGGCGGATTATATACTTCCTTAAACGACTATTCAAAATGGCTGGATGCCTTGGATAATCAGACGCTTCTATCTCCCAGGAGTATGGATTTTATGTATGACCCTGCCCGTCTCAAGGATGGTTCAATTGCACCTGTGGTTGGCTTGACATTAAAGGAAATCCTTTTACCCGATACTTCGACATACTACTCTTATGGGTATGGATGGAGTGTTCATAAAGGTAAAGAATCAACTGTGTCTCATTCAGGGAGTTGGGTTGGATTCCGAAATTATGTTTTCCGTAATCTGGATACGGGTGTGGATATAGTTATGTTTAGCAATAGCGGAGGGGCATTGGACAAGAATTGGTTTCGCGAGGTGATGAAACGTATCAACAAGACCATTCTGAACTATTAAAATCATGGCTAGAATTTTCAATTTACTTATCCTTGTATGTCCATTCATGAACGCACAGCCTCAGTTATATGATTTTTCCTATGGTGAAGATAATAGACAATACTACCTCTATACTCCGGATTCTTTGGAAGCCGGAGCAGCGTTAATATTTGTTTTTCATGGCTATTCTGGCTCTGCGGCTGGTATAATGGGGTATTCAGACTTGAATGACCTGGCAGATCAGAACGGGTTTGTGGTATGTTATCCTCAGGGGCTTATTGATGACTGGGACTACAGATTTTGGAATGTCGGGTATGAGTTTCATTCAAATGAAACCCATGATGATGTAGGCTTTGTGAAAGCATTGGCATACTATCTACAGGTTCAGTATCAACTGAGCAGTTATAATACCTATAGCACAGGGATGTCAAACGGAGGAGACATGAGTTACCTCCTGGCCTGCCAGGCATCGGATGTATTTAGGGCTGTCGCACCTGTTGCGGGCTGCATGATGACCTGGATTTATGATTCATGTGAACCGATACGTCCAATACCGGTATTTGAAATTCATGGAACAGATGATGATGTGACCTGGTGGGAAGGTGCAGATGAAAATAATAATGATGGCTGGGGTCCGTGGGAAAGTGTTGATACAACATTTAATTTTTGGACTGAGATCAATGAATGCACAGAATACACGGTTGATACTTTACCTAACGTAAATCCAACCGATGGCAGTTTTGTGATTGGCCATAAAAACATACATGGTATCAATGACAATGAAGTTTGGTTGTATGAAGTTGTTAACGGAGGTCACGACTGGCCGGGTGCCTGGGGTAATATGGATATTAACGCCAGTGCAGAGATATGGGGTTTCCTGGATCAGTTCTCCATTACGGCTGAAATAGGTGATATTAATTTTGATCAAACAATAAATATTTCAGATATGTTGTTAATCTCAGATGGTATTATGAATGATCAACCGTATAATTATATTGCGGATTATAACCATGACAGTGAAATAAACACACTGGATATAATATTTATTGGGAATTTTATTTTGGATATTTAAAGTTTAATAAAGAACCCCACTGGGTTGTGGGGTTCTTTATTCTTGGCCTGTGTTGACCTGCCTGCAAAGCTTGGGGCATAACTCATATATGAGGTAAGTACATCAAATGAATTATGCCCCGTTCTCTACATACCAAACGCACCTAAACAGGTACATCTTAAGAAATATACGTTCCTTAGCCTCCAAGCCCCTACCTACTTTTTTGATGACGTGACCCCCGTCACACATCCATTATATTATCAGAATCATTTTTCTATTTAATTCAATATTTTTTTTCAAATTTTACCTATGTTTAATCACCCTATTCTTAGGTTAATAAATAAACGGTCTATGCTGGTTACCATCCCACGGGTTGCAACGGCCATTTTTTTATTCCTTCAGATAACAGGAATGCAGGTTTATCCTGGGGGAACACTGCATAATGATGCATCTGTAGGATATTCATTCACGGAGAATTTCTTTTCTGATATGGGGACCTATGAGGCCCGGAATGGTGAACCCAATTACCTGTCCATGATTATCTTTGCTTTTTCACTGACTATTGTTGGTGTAACCTTTGCTTTTTATTATCTGGTCCTTCCCCAGGTATTGGGGAATGATAAACTGAATTATACCATGGCAGTTATTGGAACTCTTTTTGCTTTTGGAGGATCTGCATGCATGCTAGGTGTGGGATTAACACCATCAGACCTTGTATTTGATCCACACGTATTTTTTGCGAACAATATATTCCATTGTTTTTTGATTACGGCGCTGATGTACACGGTTGTTATTTTTAGATCGGATACACTTAAAAAACGATATGCCATTGGGTATGGATTATTTTTTATTTCAATTTTTGCTTATGTAGGTGTTCTAAACTTTGCCCCTCCGGCCAGTTTAGGTCATTCTGCATTGGTTTTCCAGGTTGTGACCCAAAAGATTATTGTTGGAGTCTTTTGCTGTTCTGTCATACACCAGACTTTTGGGTTTGCTCAACCCGGAGTATTGAAAAACACCTGATTGTTTAATCATGATTTACCACACTGATTCTATAAAAGAATATTACCCTGATATTGCAGCGGAATCCCGGGGCCAGATTATTGAGTCCATTTATAAGAAAAAAAATCATATCACATTTTCTCATAAGATCAAAGGCCGTTGGGAAAACCAGTATCTGGACCTGGAATTCGTTCCGGCTGTGAAAGACATTTTCCATTTTGCCTGTAGGGCTGCAAGGGACATCAGTGATCAATCTGTTGTTGTTCCTTATAAGGCACTGGGTTTTCCGATAGACGAATTCTGGTTTAATATTGCAAAACCCGGAGAATCCACAGGCTGGCATGACCATAAGGAGAATGCTGCACTATCAGCTGTTTATTATCTTAAAGTGCCTGCAGGTTCAGGCCAAATTCAATTCCGGAAGAAGAGCAAAGAAGGATGGGATGAATGGTCCGTAAACTCCCAAACAGGTAAAATGGTCCTATTTAATTCAAATGTTGAGCATGCTGTTGGGGTAAATAACAGTAGTCATGACCGAATTTCACTGGCATTCAATTTGTATACATTACCATTGAAATTGGATATGGATTCAACCGGATATTCATCTAATAAATTCTTTCTATAACCCAAACCAGGGAGTACCTATGGATCATTCAAAGAAATTCATGTCCAGCCTTTTGACCTTAATCATTCTTTTTACCGGCTGCATTGAATACGAAGAAACCTTAATTCTTAAGGTGGGTGGGGGAGGTTCAATCACTATGGCTTACGGTATGCCGGCTGAAATGGCCAAGGGAGATGATACTTTTTCAGCAGATAAGATTAAAAGTGATCTGGCTGGCATTGAGGGTGTTACCGTTGTTTCTACAAAAGACTTTGAAAAAGAGGGTTTAAAATGGGTAGAAACAAATGCCCGGTTCACTTCTTTAGAAAATCTTGGAAATATCAAGAACGACCAATTGCCTGGCTTTGCAGGTGCCATGACATTTACGGACAATAATAATGGATCCTACACATTTACCAAAGTATTGGGTGAAAAACCAAAACAAACAACATCGGCTAACGATAAAGATATGATGATGATGAAAAATATGATGGGTGATGTTACTTGGGATTACGAGATCACATTTCCTGTGAAAATAATTGATGCCATGGCAGATAAGGGTGAAGTACAGGCTGGAAGGAAAAAACTCTCCTGGTCAGTCCCATTGATTGAGTTCATAGGAGGACAGGCAACCTTAACAGTAATTCTTGGCAAGGGAGATAAACTAACTCCCCAACCGGTGTTGCAAACTGTGATCTTAAAAAATGGAGAAAAAATTCGGGGAGAAGTAATGAGTTTGAACAAAAAATCCTGCATTGTTAAAGTGGGGAAAAAAAGAGAACGAATCGATCGGGACACTATTCATTCAATTGAATTTTAAGCTGGCTACATTTTAATAAATCCTGGGTTTATCATTATTGATTCGATTAAAATCCCGCGTTACATTTTGAGTACAATTATTATTATACAGGGCAAATCATGAACCGTTTAACTCTTAGTATCCTTTTATCTTTCACAGTCGTGCTGACAGTCACCGCACTGAATTATACACCTGATACAACATCGGTCCAAACGTGTAAAGCAGGCGTAGCCTGTGATAAGCCAGATTGTTGTCAAAAGGTTACTAAAGCCTGCGGACCCGATTGTACCAAGCCCTGCTGTGCAAATAAACCAATCAAGCAATGCGGTCCTAACTGCACTAAACCCTGTTGTGCTAAAACATAATTATTGATCATTATGTTTTATAAACCCATGGTAAAAATATTTATCATAACACCCGGAATTTTTCTGGGTGTTTTATTTTCACAGACATTTTCGGAATCAACTCCGGTTCATACTTATTCCATTGTCGCTTTTGATGAAGAGACAGGAGAATTGGGTGTTGCAGTTCAAAGCCACTGGTTCTCTGTGGGGTTTCTGGTGCCCTGGGCAAAAGCGGGTGTTGGTGCGGTTGCGACCCAGTCTTTTGTAAAAGTAGACTATGGTCCAGAAGGTCTAAACCGTATGAAAAACGGACAATCTGCAGAAGAAGCGTTAAATAGTCTCCTCGCAGAAGACGAGGGTGAAGCTGTCCGCCAGGTTGCCATGATCGATGTAAAGGGCAGTGTAGCAGCCCATACAGGCACAAAATGTATTTATGCTGCAGGACACCAAATTGGAAAGAATTATTCTGTCCAGGCCAATCTCATGGAAAAAGAAACGGTTTGGCCGTCCATGGCAAATGCGTTTGAAAGATCAAATGGCGATCTGGCAGAAAAAATGATGGCTGCATTGGAAGCAGCAGAAGCAGAAGGGGGCGACATTAGGGGAAAACAATCAGCAGCGATGCTGATTGTCAGTGGTAACCCCACAGGTATTCCATGGAAGGATGTTGTGATGGATATTCGAGTTGATGACCATGCGGAACCACTGAAAGAACTAAAGCGACTGATCCGTATTCATCGAGCTTATCAACATGCGAATAAAGGTGATCATTACCTTGAGCTGGAAGAAATTGAAAAGGCATTGGTCGAGTATGAGAAAGCATCTGAATTTTATCCTGAAAACCCAGAACTGCCATATTGGTCAGCTGTTACGCTGGCAAGTAAAGGGAATCTAGATCAGGCTTTACCCATTTTTCGGGAAGTCTTTCAAAAAGAACCCAGGTTACGCATATTAACACCGCGACTCGTTAATTCCGGGTTATTGCCGAATGATCCTGCATTGATTGAAGCAATAATCCAAATAGGCTCAAAATAACCGTTAGAATCAGTACGTTAATATATATTTTGAAAAAATATCTACCAATTATGTTCTTTTTCGTGATCTTATCTGGATCATTGAAATCCGAACCGGGCCAATTGATTGATTATACCCATCAATCCACGATGACCCAGGATGAAATAATTTTTATTTTGTGGTTTGCAGGATTTGATCCTGTTGCGGACTTTGGCATTTCGGTCTATGATATACACTATGAGTCCCATAGTGAATATGGCACAGTAGATACCCTGGCTGGGCTTGTAATTATCCCACATTCACCTACAGAAGCCTTCCCTATTTTAACCTACCAACACGGCACAGTTATTCTGGATAGTCAGGCACCTTCGATCACGGGTTTAAGTGCAGATAATGTTGAGATCCTTTTGATAAGTCTAATTACTGCACCATCAGGATTTATTACTGTAATTCCTGATTATACCGGGATTGGAGACCCAGATAAATATCATCCTTACATAATTGCTAACCCTCATACAGAGGCTTTGGTGAATATGATAAGAGGTGTTAAGCAATTATCAATTGAATTGGAAGGAGATGATAAGTTCCAGTTCAATGATCAATTATTTCTTGTTGGTTATTCTGATGGCGGGTATGCAACGCTTGCATCCCAAAGAGGCATCCAAATAGATTACCCTGATGAGTTTTCCGTCACTGCTTCTTTTCCCATGGCAGGTCCCTATGATCTTTCAGGGACCATGGTAGACTACTTTCTTTCTGAGCCAGAATATACCCAACCCTATTATGTGCCTTATGTTTTGACAAGCCATCTATGGTATTACCAGGGCTTGGATGTTGATTTTGCAGAATATTTTGAACCATTCTGGGCTGATACACTGCCATCTCTTTTTGATGGTACTCATTCAGGAAGTGAAATAAATGAGCTGATGCCGGAAAACCCATTGGATATATTGCTTGATGATGTATTGGAAGAATTTGAAAATGATGAAGACCATTTCTTTCGCCAATCTTTGGAAGAAAATACTTTACTGGATTGGGTCCCGGAGAGTCCAACCTATTTTTACCATGGGATGGGTGATGATATAGTGCCATACGAGAATGCTCAGGTGGCTTATGATGCATTTGTAGACAATGGGGCATCTGATGTTAGCCTGGAGCTTTTTCCGGAAGAATTAGGCGGGCATTCAGATGTGGCAGTGACATGTCTCTTAGCAGGGTATACAGTTATCCTTGAATATCAAAGGATCAACCCTAAAGGAGATATGAATAGTGATGGACTCGTTTCATTGATTGATTTAACCCTATTATCTGAGTCTATTCTTGTCGAAAATAACATCACTGAATTTCAATGGTGGGCTGGTGATTGTGATTATGATGATCAGCATTCCGTTATGGATCTTTTGATGGTTGCAGACCTAACCGATTAACCTATGAAAAAATATGCCATCAAGGCTTTTGTTATTATCTGCCTGGGATATCTATTATTCTACTATTTCCTGATCTGGTCCACACACATCTAATGGTAGCGCCCTTGAAAAAGTTTGGAGTCATGTTCTTCTGGATGGGTATTGCAGCTGGCTCTGTTATCTTGGCGGATTCTTTTTTTGAACTCCCTGATGAAGTATCCGGTGTATTGTATTTTATAAGTATTGGAATTGCAGCATCCGGTACGCTGAACTATTATCGATAGATCAAAATGGAATTGAAAAAACAAGTCTGGACATTAGGGGTCGTGGTTATTTCAATCATTGTTTTTAACGCTATTTACAGCCAAGTTCTTTCAAATGAAAACCCGGTATTAAATTCAGACAATAATAGTGAATCAAACACAATGAAAAAAACTGATTCAGAATGGAAACGGATCCTGTCATCTGCCGAATACCATATTCTTCGGGAAAAGGGTACAGAACGGGCCTTCACAGGAAAATACGATGGTCATTTTTCAGATGGGAACTATCTCTGTGCAGGATGCGGAAATAAACTATTTGAATCTGAAACAAAATACAGGTCCGGGTGTGGTTGGCCCGCCTTTTACGAAGCGCTGCCAGAATCTGTGCAAGAAACCGCAGACAAGAGTCATGGTATGAAACGTACAGAGATTACCTGCAGTAAATGCGATGGGCACCTGGGGCACGTATTCAACGATGGTCCCAATCCAACGGGACTAAGGTATTGTATCAATTCTGTATCCATGGACTTTGAGCCCAGTGATAAGGAATAATGAAAAAGGGTGTTGTAAAGGAATATGACCAGTTAAAGGGTTTTGGATTTATCACGGGCGATGATAAAGAAGATTACTTTGTACATGTCAGCGGATTGAGAGAATATTTAAAGTCCCGCGGACTCCGTACTGGACAGAAAGTCTCTTTTGATGTGGATTTTGGGATGAAGGGGGATAAAGCAATCAACGTTCGCGTTGATTGATCTATTTTATTAAACTGATTTTTTGAGTCAAGGTTGATCCTGCCGCTTCAACCTGAGCGATATAACTTCCGGAAGACAAATTTCTTCCATCTAATGTAAATGAATGCAGCCCGGCGTTTTGTTTTCCCAGTCGATGAGTTTTTAAAGATCTTCCCCGCAGATCTAGTAATCGGATTGTGACATTTCCATTTTCAGGTAAGGTGTATGATAACATGGTTGTAGGATTGAATGGATTCGGAAATGCAGGATGCATCTTGAACTTTGCTGCCACAGGTGGATTCTGTACGGATAATGGGGATTGGATAAAAGGAATTGTTTCAAATTGTTGCCCAAATACATTTACAGCGATCTCCTGATCCAATCCGAGCCAATCCGTAATGATGGACGAATATAATTGACGGAAATCATGCTGGATTAAAAGGTTGTTATGTTGATCCAAATTGGATAAAGATGGTTGTT
>ERZ651768.2269-NODE-2269-length-13477-cov-37.763507_pt1 | contig 13477 bp, 8 predicted proteins | sample MGYA00514754_ERZ651768 | MGnify/ENA metagenome assembly ERZ651768 | reverse complement strand
AATTATTAATTCAGTTTTGTCCCTTCATCTGACTGAATGATATAAGCCTTTCCTCCAACACTTTCAATCGCTTCTGCCACTTTTTCAGGAGATTCAGGTGAATATGCGAACATGCATCCACCACCTCCAGAACCATTGATTTTTCCACCCAAAGCACCAGCATTTAAAGCTGCATTCAGCATGGATTCTATTTTTGGCGTACTAACATTTAATACATCTCGTAATACCTGATGATGATCAGAGAGCAACTGACCAATCAATCTATGATTCGGTTTACTTTTTTCCAATTCAGGTAAAGCATTTTTTAAAATATCCCGATTTTGAATTGTACCATCAAATAGTATTCTTTCTTGATCATCCAAAGCAGAAAGATCAACATTATTATTATAGTTATGTAGATCAAATATCGGATTTGATATTTTTATTTTTCGGATGATATCCAACCGCAAATTGCGACACCGCTGAAGAATTCCCATGGTATCCTTTTGTTCACGGGAATTTCCCAATACAAAAGTGCCCAAATTCAAATTCAATTGTCGAATATAAATCTTAGGTATCGATTCAAGGTAGATCAGGTGTCCCATAGCAGAAGAATATTGGTCCATCATTCCACCCGGCTCGTTGAATTCTCTCACCTCAGCGTTATAGGCCAGTTCACCAATCTTTTGTTGATCCCAATCCGCTGGTTTATCTGCTATGTTACATAAAAATTGTACCCAACCCACCATAATCGATGAGGAACTTCCAGTACCGGCCTGAATGGGTATATTGCTAATAATTTCACATTCGAATCCTGAAGTAAAAGCAAGACCTTCTCTTTGGCAAATTTTGATACCACTTTTGAAATAGTCTCGAGGTTTCGTGTAATTCAAATCATTTAACGAAAAAGATTCAGTCTCACCCAAATCAGGCTTATGGATAATGACCTGTTGATCCTGTCTTTTATTTCCCTTTATAATGGATCTTAATGATATCCCCATGGAGATGACGGGTAAACCCAGGTAATCCTGGTGTTCTCCAAATAGACAAATTCGGCCAGGGGTACTTACTTCCACAGTTTTAATAAACCATATGATGAAGCGGTACCTAATCCGCATATCAACAAACCAGAACCTGTTTGACCATATATTAACTGACCTACTCCCAATAGAAATCCGTATACAGCCATACAACCTAAGACCATAGATAAAATACCCTTTGGTACTGGCCAGGGTTTACCTGATATGTCATCAGAATATTTTACCCAACCAGGGCCCCCAGGATTCACTTTTTTTACAAAATTCCGGAGAGTTACCTCATCATCTGGAGGCGTGAAGTAAGTTGCAACAACCCAAACAATTGTTGTTAAAAATGCACCAATAACAATTTTTTGCCACCCTTCCAGACTAGATTCACCAAAATTAAAATAACCAGCAATGATGATTGAACTAACCATGGCTACGATTTCGGTGTACGCATTAATCCGCCACCAGAACCACCGAAGGATATAGATGAGCCCTGTACCAGCGCCTATCATTAATAATAAGGTAAAAGCCTGACCAGCGCTTGTAAGCATGAGTCCAAGTCCCCCACCTAAAATAATGGATAGTACAGTAAATAACCGTCCGATCTGGACCAATTGTTTTTCCGATGCATTTTTATTAATAAAACGATGATAAAAATCATTCACCAAATAACTGGCACCTAGGTTCAACTGGGTGGACATAGTACTCATAAATGCGGCTATTAGTGATGCTGCAACCAAACCTAAAAGACCAGAAGGTAATAGAGTAAGCATGGCGGGGTATGCTACATCATGTCCCAGTTTGTCGGCAGATAAATTTGGAAAAGCTCGTTGAATATCTGCTAATTCAGGAAATACGATAAGTGACGAAAGAGCAATCAAAATCCATGGCCAAGGGCGCAACGCATAATGAGCCACATTAAATAAAAATGTGGCAGCTACTGCATTCGATTCATCCTTAGCAGAAAACATTCGTTGCGCAATATAACCACCACCACCAGGTTCAGCGCCAGGATAATAACTGGCCCACCATTGTACGGCTAAAGGAACAAGCATTACCGGCACCCACATATTGGGATCAGAAAAGTCTGGGATCAATGCAAGCTTATCCGATACATTGATATGGGATATAAGATTAGACAGGCCACCAATTTCCGGCAGATCCAATATGTAAAGCATGGCCCATACTGAACCAATCATGGCCAATGTAAATTGAACGAAATCCGTAATAATAACTGCTTTAAGTCCGCCCAACGCAGAATAAGCCAACGTAATAGAACAGGCAATGGTAAGCGTCACCCACCCTGGCCAGCCTAGAACAATTTCACCAAATTTTACTGCAGCCAAACTTACTGTAGCCATAACCAATACATTAAAAACCAATCCCAAATATAATGCACGAAATCCACGCAGGAATGCAGCAGCTTTTCCACTGTAACGGAGTTCATAAAATTCAATATCTGTAAGCACGCCGGATCGCCGCCATAATTTCGCATACACAAAAACGGTAAGCATACCGGTGAGTAAAAATGCCCACCAGGCCCAGTTTCCGGACACACCATTCTGCCGAACGAGATCCGTCACCAAATTCGGTGTGTCCGTTGAAAAAGTCGTAGCTACCATACTCACACCTAGAAGCCACCAGGGCATATTCCGTCCAGCTAAAAAGAAAGATTTCGTATCTTGACCTGCTTGTCGTGAGACCCAAAGTCCCACCACGAGTGAAAGCGCAAAGTATGCCGCCACTATGGTCCAGTCCAATGTAGAAAGTGTCATTAATAATCCTCATTCAACCCAAAAATGGATTGATTATTTTTCCACTTCCCACGTGTAAAATCAGGAATTTTTACGGAAGCACTATTTAACATTATCGATTTTTCTGATAAGGGAGAAATCACGCTCATGCTGACTGCATCATAAACATCGATCACTGGTTTCGCATCTCCCTTGATTGCTTCAATAAATGCTCGAGCAATAAAGAAATCCATACCACCGTGGCCTGCGCCAGCTGCCTCATTTTCAAAGCGCTTCCATAATGGATGATCATACTTTTTTAAGTATTCCTCATCTGATTGCCAACGATGGGCCTCAGGGCTCATCCCCTCAATATAAATAGATTGATTATCTTTCATCCATATTCCCTGAGTCCCCTGGACACGAAAGTTCAAACTATATGGCCTGGGTGAATTAGTATCGTGGCTCAACATGATTGTTTGCCCGTTGGCGCATTTGATTATAGTGGTTACAATATCACCCAACTTAAATTTTACTTTTGCATTGGGGTGCTGCTCTCCACCATTATCCACAATATACTTATGGAGTCCCCGGGTTTGTGTTGCCGCTGAAGACAGATGAAGCATCCGATTCCCTCGATTAATATCAAGCATGGGGCTCACGGGTCCCAGACCATGAGTGGGATAAAGGTCCCCGTTTCTATCCACAGAATGTTGCGTCCGCCAGCGGGCCTCTGAAAATCCTTTTTCTCCAAATTCCACACCACCACCATAAGCGCCATTTCCATCATTAAATTTGACATGGCGGAGATCATGTTGGTATCCACCCTGACAATGGAGCAATTCGCCAAACAATCCCTGGCGTACCATATTCAATACGGCCATGATGTCCCTTCGGTAATTCACATTTTCCATAATCATGCATAGTTTGCCGGTTCTTTCTGATGTATTCACCAAATTCCAGCACTCTTTGACCGTAAGGGCTGCAGGTACCTCCGTTCCCGTATGGATATTGTTTTCCATGGCGGCAATGGCCATAGAATGGTGCCATTCCCAAGGTGTAGCAATATAGACACCATCTAAGTCTTCATTCGCTACCATATTCCTGAAATCTTCTGGTCCATCCTTATAAATCTTTGGTGCTGGCCGACCTGCTTTTTCAAAAACAGCCAATACCATTTCGATCATGCGGTCATCAATGTCACAGATCACAGGAATATCAATGTCGGGACGATCCAAGAAAAGGCGAGCCATCCATTGACCTCGAAATCCTGTACCTATGATCCCTAATTTGAGTTTCTGAGATGACATCCCAAATAATATATTGGGAATCATGGTTGCGGTCGCACCGGCAATAGCTGTGGTTTTGATAAAATCTCTTCGGTTTATCAAATTTTTCATTATTTCTCCAAATCAGTTTAGTTTAATTCACTGTGAATTCTATTTGATCTTCAAATCGCTGCCCATCACGATAACCTGTTGCAATAAGCCTATTTTTACCTTTTCTAATAGATATATTTTCCCAAATAAAATGAATAGCGCTCCTTCCGGTCTTGCCTTTACCCAGCGTTTCACCATTCAAAGAAAGGTCATAATTATCCAAGTTGCAGTAAAGAGAAAAATCCGTATTTGGTCCTTTTCGTTGGGTCAATCGTCGGTTCGACAGGTAAAGGACAGGCTCTTTAGACCAATTGGCTTTATACCAATAAAAGGCATCCTTCCTTATTTTTCGATCATAGGTAACGAGCCCTTTATGGTTCCGCCCTGGGATACCACCCCGGTTCCAAAGGGGTACAGTAAAATCAAACATATTCCAGACATAAGAACCCCAGATATAAGGATACTTTTTAATAATCGACCATTGCACTTCATGCATATTGGTTTGATACGCTTCTGGGAAAAATTGGCCATTAACCGGATCGGGCCTATCAGGTAATCCTTCTACCTGGTGATTTACATTTCCTCCGCCACCGTATTCTGCAATGGAAAACAGTACATTTGGCTTTTCAACTTTTGTATTCAAGATCCAATCTTCAAGTTTGGATGGATCTGTACCACCATACCAACCCACATAGCGATTAATGCCCTGGAGATCACCATGATAGTTCATGGGCCGATGGAGATACCCATATCCGCTAGTAGCAATCGTATAACGATCCGGATCCAGTTCTTTGGAAAGTCTGTGCAGTTCTTTAGTCAAGGTTACCTGCGCATCTTCTTCTGAGTTTGCATAAACCTCGTTATGCATCCCCCAGGTAAAAATAGACGGATGGTTATAGTTCTGGAGAATCATTTCAGTCATTTGCTGGGTGACATTCGGTCCTTCAGGCCCCATCCATTTCCGAACCATGGGGATCTCTGCCCAAATAATAAACCCTAATGTATCAGAATAATCATAAACATATTCCGCCTGTTGATAATGAGCCAATCGTAGGGATGTGGCACCCATCTCGTACATCATATCAAAGTCTATCTGATGTTGCTTATCTGACAATGCGCTACCATAGTCCTGCCACTCCTGATGACGACATACACCGTACAAACGATAGGGCTCCCCATTAAGAATAAATCCTTTTTCCTTATCAATTACAAATGAGCGCAGACCCAACGGTTCATCGACATGATCAATGATCTTGCCATCCTGGATGATTTCAACCGTCAGTTTATACAAGTAAGGATCATTTCGTCCATGCCATAGACGTGGATTATCTATAAGTATTTTCTGCTTTATTGCTTGATGATGGCCTGGATTCAATCGAATCGATTTTGAACTATTCGCAACAATATTTTGTTCGCGATCATGTATCGTAGTTTTCAAAACAATTTTTTGTTTCTGATCTGTATTATTGTCCAGTTTTGTCTGCACAATGATCTTGGCCTGATTTTTTGATATATTTTCCTGATTAATATATATGCCTGAAGATGCGAAATCAGTAGTTGTGATATGAACAGGATTCGTAATGATCAGATCTACGGGACGGTAAATCCCACCAAAAACCATAAATAAAAAATGGTTAATGGGTACAATATCAGGACGTTCTTCATTATTAGCTCGTATTAAAAGTGTATTTTCTTCCCCAAACTTGATATTATCAGTCAGGTCATAGCAAAAAGCACTGTACGCACCTTGGTGGATACCAACTAACTTCCCATTAATATATACATCCGCCACCTGACCAACACCTTGAAAACGAATGTAAACCCGCTTTCCTTCCGATTCTTTATTTAAAACGAAGTTATTTTTATACCAAGCAGTGCCGGCATAATAGTCTTCACCTGATTGAGCATCCTTATTATTCCATGTGTGAGGAATGGATACCGATTGCCATTCAGTATATTTCATTGCTTTGGAATAAGACAGGTTTTCCAGAGCAAATTTCCAGCCATTATTAAATGGTTGTACTTCACGACAAAAACCAAGTGTGATTAGTAATACAATTGAAATGGATATCTTTTTCAAAATGATTCGGTCAATTTAACTACCGGAGAATAAATCCACCTTTCAGTGGATCATCCGGATTAATCCAAAATGTATTCTTCCCAATAATATGGGCATTCCCGCTTACTTCTGGTATCACAGCATCATAGGGCCCAAAAGATGTGGATTCAGCAACCTTTACTGTAAAAGTGGAACCAATAATACTTTCAATCGTGATGGATTCACCAACATCAATTTCACCTCTTACATAATGAATGGCCGCACGGGCACTTACACCGGTTCCGGTAGGACTCCGATCTACTTCACCCTCTGCAAATATGCAAACATTCCGGCTATGATGGTTTGGGTCCTTGGCAGAACCGGTAAAAATCGTACCATAAAGAAAATTCATATCTGGCTCTGTTGGATGGGCCATACTTACAGCATCCATTACCGCATGTTTGATCTTTTTTCCCACATCGACCAGTGCATTATAGTATTCTTCCGTACAATCCAATCCAACCTGATTTACATCCACAAAGGCATAAAAAGCACCTCCAAAAGCCAGGTCATACTTTATTTTCCCAAAACCTTGAACATCTACTTCCGCATCGAGAGCTTGGACAAAAGAGGGCACATTTTGAAACCGTACTCCAGTGACTTCATCGTTTTTCACTTGTGCAAAAGATTGGATAAACCCTGAAGGTACGTCCATTTTTACTTCTGTTTCCGGCTCCGTCATGGGAATGAGTCCTGTTTCTACAATAACTTTTGTCAAAGCAATCACAGCATGGCCACATCCCGTTGAGTATCCTTCATTATGAATAAAAATCACTCCAAAATCTGCACCAGGGGTATCCGGTTCAATAATGATAGCACCATACATATCTGCATGGCCACGAGGTTCCCACATAAGTGCTTTTCGAAGATCATCATGATTTTTTTGGGCATGAGTTCGTTTTTCTAGCAACGTCTCACCGACTAAGTCAGGATAACCATCTAAGATAATCCGCAACGGTTCTCCACCTGTATGGGCATCAATCGTTGTAATCTCCTGACAACTTTTTGGAGGAGACCAGTTTTTTAATTTAGAAATATTAATCATGCTTAAGATAAAAATTATTTTCCGGTATCGGCATCAACTCAAATCCAGGGCCCGACCACTGTACATGTAGATATTCCTGGCCACCCCGTTCAAAAAACTGAACCTCAAAGGGATGTCTCCCTTTTTTTAACTCAATTGATTTAGAAAAGGTTTTACGGCTATGGAGACCATCGTTATCCACAAGGATTTTGTGATTGATCAGCAATCGTGAGCCATCATCTGAAGTGGTTTGAAATTGATAAACACCATTTTTCTTGATATTAATATATCCTGAGAAAATATAACCGAAGTTATCTTTCTCTTTGCTATCAAATGTAAAGTCATATACAATTTTTTCTCTATTCGGATTTGTCATTACCATTTCATTCAATGTATCCCAGGCACCTTCATAATATTTTCTTATTAATCCATTTTGGTCTGTTAAAAAAACTACTGGAATAGATACAACTGCACTTGGTTGATATCCTTTCATATAAGCCTGCACTCTAAGAACTGTGTTTTTACGAATGAAAAAAGGCCTTTTGTATTTCTTCCCCTTTTTAGAACTCAAGGGCTGATTATCAAAACTATACCTTAAAAGCACCCCAGGATTATTTGCATCAAGATTAACTTTGGTGTTAGATCGAAAAGTTGGGTTTTCTGGAATGTTTATTTTTGGTTTTTCTAAATAAGGCATCACGGGGATTTTAAAAGTATATACAGGTGAGTCAAATTTGGATATTTCTGAAAGATCAATCCGTAAACCTTCATCCATGTTTTCCCAAGAAAGTCCCTGCTCTTCTCCCAGTAACTGTATAGGTTCATCACCAATTGCTTCAACACTCGGCAAAACCAATTGTTTTTGAGGAAGATTATTGACAAATGCAAAGAGTGTTCGTCTATCCTTGGATAGAGTAAACTTAACTTCGCCGTTATTTGATCGAGTTATTCGGTTAACCGTTGTACCATAAATAGCTTCACCATTATTACTCAACCAACTTCCTATATCCAATAATCGATCAGACATGATCTTCGGGATCGTTCCATCAGATTTGGGTCCAATATTCAATAAGAGATTCCCCCCACGGCTTACAATATCAACCAAAAGTCGGATCAGTGCTTTTGATGTCATATAATCTTCTGGCCCTTCATTTTGATTGTAGCCAAATGACATTCCGATCCCGCGGCATTCCTCCCATCCTCGTTCTATGAATTGCTCATTTAAAGATCCCGAATTAGGGTCATATTCAGTGGAATAATATCCGCCGTGTGTAAAACGCGTGTCACTTCCCCAACGGTCGTTCACCACCACATCCTTGGGTGCATTTGATTCATTATACAACCAGGATAAGAATTCTTCACTCCTCCATTGGTCACTACTTCGATCCCATTCACCATCAGAAAAAATGATAGACGGCTCATAACGTTGGACTACATCCTTGAATTGAGGGAGCATATAGTTATCCACATATTTTTTTACATCAGCTGGATAAAGCGGATTATCCCATTCATACAAGGAATAGTAAAAGCCCATCTTGATTCCGGCTGACCGCACTGAATTTGTGAGATCGCCCAAAAGATCCCGTTTGGCTGCCGATTCAACTGAATTATATCCATTGCTTTGCGGGTTGGGCCATAGACAAAATCCGTCATGATGCTTGGAAGTCAAAACCACATATTTAGCTCCTGATTGTTTAAATAAATTGGCCCAATCATCAGGGTTGTACTTTTCCGTTTTGAACATATTAGCAAAGTCACGATATGGGAATTCCTCGCCGAATTTTTCCTTATGGTAAGCTAAGCGCAGAGAATCTCCATGATTGATCCCATTGAGATACCACTCCGCATAACTGCCTTTAGGCCCCCAGGCCGGAACCGAGTAAAGCCCCCAGTGGATAAAAATGCCAAACTTTGCATCTTTGTACCATTGAGGTGTTGGGCGGGAATCAAGAGATTCCCAATTGGGTTTATAAGTCTGTGCTGAAAGAATTGAAATGCAAAAAAGTATATAAAACCAGCGCGTATGATTCATTTATTCCACTTTTTTTTAAGAAGACGCCATAGTTAAAAACAAATATATCCCTACTGTGACACCCATAATCGCAAAAGATGCATTCTTGGCCTGAGCCCAAGGTTTCATATCCACCGGTGCAGGGTCCCGCTGGTCACTAATTGCAATTTCTTCTGTTGTTTTTGGCTTCACCTTCCCAATAATCAACATGACCAGAATAGACGCAATCAAACTGATGAAATACCCATGAAGGTAATGAAGATCACCGTCTTCATTAGCAAAAAAAGGAGGGACATCCTTAATATTTACAAAAGTGAAGAATGCGTAAAACGCCATGCCAACAATCATACCGATCTTTGCTGCGATTGCAGGTATATGTTTGGTGGTAATTCCCAATAGAAAAATTCCAATGATCGGAACACTGTATAACCCATTCACTTGTTGAAGGTATTCAAAAATAGACTGCATTTGGTCCAGCATGGGTGCGATAAGGATGGATGCCACAGCTAAAGCAATACCAAACTTTTTCCCCACAGATACAATCTGAATCCCATTTGCACTTTTATTAATGTAGCCTTTGTAAAACTGTAAAGAAAACAGTGTGGAGGCGCTGTTCAACGCTGAATTAAATGAACTTAAAATAGATCCCATTAAAACGGCTGCAAATAGACCCAATGACCAATCCGGGAGAACGTGACGAACAATAGCACCATATACCTGATCCTGTTTCCCAATTGAAAGGTCCGTCATGTGAAGTGCAATGATACCGGGCAAACATAATATGATTGGTCCAACCAATTTCATGGCTGAAGCAAATAAAACACCTTTTTGGCCTTCTGCTAAACTTTTAGCGGCCATGGCCCGCTGAACGATAACCTGGTTCGTGGACCAGTAAAAAATCTGGATGAACATCATTCCGGTTAATAATGTTGGCCATGGAACGGAAACTACATTACCATCCACATTGGTTTGGGTTAAAACAGCCAAATACTCTGGGTTCTTGTTACCCAAAACTGCTAGTCCCGATAAAAAAGATCCATCTCCTAAGGAAACCAGAGCCAAAAATGGAATAGAAAGACCACCGATAAGTAAACCAATACCATTTAAAGTATCACTTACTGCCACAGATTTGAGTCCACCAAAAATTGCATATGAACTACCCAAAATTCCAATAGTTGCAACTACAAGTAATAAGGGCAAGTTCAAATCAAACATACCAATCAGTGCAAGCGAACCAGTATATAGTACAACGGGTAGCAGGACTGTTACATATCCAAATAAAAACAATCCAGACACCATGGATCGTGTGGTCTTATCAAACCGCTTTTCAAGAAAAGCTGGTGTAGTGGTAAATCCACTGGCCAAATATCTCGGAAGAAAAACTAATGCCGTAGCTATCATGGCGAATGCGGCCAAAGCTTCCCATGCAACACCCACTAACGCTTTATCACCAAAGACGGAACCGTTTAGCCCTACCAATTGTTCTGTTGATAAATTGGTCAACAGCAATGATCCTGCCACTACAGGCCATGCCAAGGCTCGCCCCCCAGTAAAATACTCTTCAGTGGCATTATCCGACTTTTTCATTCGCCGTACAATTTGGTACGTGAAAAAAGCCACGGCACCTGTTGCCAATACGAATGAAATGCTAGAGATTGTATTCATCTTTTTTCTTTCTGATATCTATTACAGTCAAAATAATATGGTCAATAATTTTTATGTCTAATTTAAGGCACCAAACAAAATTATGAGTGGGTAAAAAAAATAATTATTATATTTTGCTAATAGATTCTTTATATTAAATGAAATGGGCAATTTTCAAAAATCAAAACTCTTTAAATATTTAAGTACTTACTTTGCTTTTGTATTTATTGTATTGCAAATCGTAGATATTTTAAGTGAACCTCTTTCTTTGCCCAAAAATTTCATTATTTACCTTTTATATATTTTTGCGGCTCTACTGATTTTTATTTTAATTTTTGTATTAAAGGGAGGAAAAGGTTCAAGGTCCGTAACACGTACGGAAAGAAAATCCTCAAGTAAATTCATTATACCAGTCTCACTGTCCATTATTTTAATCCTTTTAATATTGAATGGTTATCAATTTTTTACAACAAAGATAAGTAGCGCACGTAATACTGAATTAAGTTCAAGGTTTGAGAAGTTATTGGCCGAGTCTAATTATCTGGAATCTTTCCGACTTTATAATGAAAATGTGGGAAATCCAGTTTTAGAAAAAAAATTAAATGAGTTTAGTCGCGAGGTGAAAATTAAATCTACAAATTCTGATGTGAAGGCATATGTTAAATATGACCTTGATAAACTAGCAGAAAATGAATGGGAGTTTTTATGTGATGTACCGTGTGATGTAAGAATACCTATTGGAAGGATAAAATACAGATTTGAAACTAGTGGTTATAAATCGTTCGAGACATTGAAGACGGTACGGGATTCATTATCAGTAGATTTAATTGAAAGTGATTCCGTTTACGATAATATGGTCCTGATTAAAGGAAGAGATATAAAACTTCGAGTGGCCGGTTTGGATCATCTACCCTCTGAATCAGTAGGTAACTATCAGATTGATAAATATGAAGTTACAAACGAAGATTATGCCAAGTTTATTTCAAATGGAGGATACAATATAGATTCGCTTTGGAAATTCAAAGAATTAGGTGATATGAATTATAATGAACTATTTATAGATAAGACTGGATTCAATGGTCCTTCAAATTGGGAATTAGGTGCCTATCCAAAAAATAAGTCAAACCACCCTGTTTCGGGAATAAGCTGGTTTGAAGCCATGGCTTATTGTAGATCAATTGGCAAGTCGTTGCCAAATATTTACCAGTGGGACTACGCAGCTACTTTAGGGTTATCTGGGGATATTACTCCTAGAAGTAATATACAATCTGAAAATAAAATAGCCATTGGTTCAAAAAGAATCATTTCAGGTTTCGGCCTGTATGATGTTGCTGGAAATGTTTCAGAATGGATAGCTAATGAGTCTGATGACTTCACAAGAGTTATCATGGGTGGAAGTTGGAAGGATCCTGGATATATGTTTAATACTTTTTATAATAAGGATCCTTTTGATCGAGATACTGCAAACGGATGTAGATGTGTAGACTCAGCAGAAACCAAGCAAACTCTTTATAAAGTAATTAAGAAGCCCTCTAGAGATTTTGTAAATGTAAAACCTGTAATGGAAGATGTATTTAATGCATATTTATCAATGTTTCAGTACTCAAGATATGATTTGCAGGCCAATACGGTTGAGGAGAAAAATGTAGATAATTATAATATAAAAATAGTCTCTTATAAAACTCCCTATGGAGAAAATATGTTTTCTTATATTTATATTCCACACGGTGTACCAACACCTGCCAAAACGGTTGTTTATTTCCCTGGAGCCTATGCGATAAATAGAGAATCAAGTGCTGAACTTTTTGAACAAATACCCTCAGTTTTAAAATTTTTATTAAAAATCAACATGGTGGTTGTATTCCCTATATATGCAAGCACTTATGAAAGAAGAGATGGGTTAAGAAATAGTGTTCCTTTTTATGACTTATCCTATAGAGATAGAGTGATAAAATGGAGTAAGGATCTTCAAGCAACTGTTGATTATTTAACAGCAACCGATTTTGTTGATAGGAATGATATCCATTATTTTGGATTAAGCTGGGGTGCAAGAATAGCTAGTATAATGCTAGCAACTGAAGAAAGATTCAAATCGGCGTTACTTTATGTTGGGGGGTTAAGAACACAAAAGAGACATCCTGAAGCTGACGGTGTGAATTATCTCCCCAGAGTTAAACTACCCGTTTTAATGATAAATGGAAAATATGATGCTATTTTTCCGTTTGAGACTCAAGTAATACCAATGTTTAATTTATTTGGCACACCAAAAAATAAAAAAAAGCTTATCACTTTTGAGGGCGGGCACAGATTACCTCGGAATGAAGAAATAAGACATATGATTGATTGGTTTGAATCGGAAAAGAAATAATTATTGAAATCTGAGCTTGGAAAGTTTATTCAAGTCCACCCCTGATTCAAAGGGGATCAACATAAAGGAATATTCATAGGTCCCAGGATAAAGCGTATATTTATTGTGAGGTCTGGCTCCCCAACTGTTATCGCCTCCAACACCCATTTGTTTATAATCAATCAACCAATCAATGTGGTCTTTCGGTATTAGATCAATTTTTCCGTGACGCTGACC
>ERZ651768.2268-NODE-2268-length-13482-cov-8.715405_pt1 | contig 13482 bp, 12 predicted proteins | sample MGYA00514754_ERZ651768 | MGnify/ENA metagenome assembly ERZ651768 | reverse complement strand
TTTCGAGTCTCTTCGGTCTTCGAAAGATCATTCTCTTCGGTGAACTTGGCTTGCAACGGTCTTGCTTTCTTCATCTGAATTCTCCCAATTAAAGTCGCCACAATACAGTGTCCGAAAGGCCATCAGCCCCGTAAAGACTTGGCTCAAACATCTGGGTTCAATAGATCCGACCTTACACTCTGCGCGCGCCCTCTGCGAGGGAACGAAGTTTCTCGTAGACAATGTCGGGATCGACAGATCCGAAACCTGCAAACGTTCCGAAGCCACAGTCCGATCCCGCCATGACCCGATCTGCTCCAACAATGCTTACAAAACGTTCAATCCGCTGCCGGATGAGTTCTGGATGCTCTACGAAATTGTTCGTACTGTCGATAACCCCCGGTACCAGAACCTTGTTGTTGGAAATTTCTCGTTTTCGCTCCTTGAAAACCGTCCACTCGTGCGCGTGACGAGGATTAGAGGCTTCGAAAAGAAGATACCTGCAGCGTGTTTTCATTAGCACTGGAAACACTTTATCCATGTCTATATCACAAACATGCGGTCCCTCGTAATTGCCCCAGCAGATATGAACCCGGATGCGATCCTCTGGGATTCCATCAAGCGCCGCGTTGAGGGCCTCGACATGCATCGAGGCTATTCGCAAAAATTCCTCATCGCTCTGATCGGCGAAAATCATATGGCGAGCAAGTGCCAGGTCCGGGCAATCGATCTGGAGCAGTAAACCAGCAGTCGTGATCGCCTGGTACTCGTAACGAAGTGCATCGGAGAGCGCCGCAAGATAAGTTTCGTGGTTTGGATAATGACGGTTTGGCAGAAACAACGCCACGACACCGGGACTCGCGGCATTCATGAATCCGGCAGAGGCTTGGTGTTTTTTGATGGCAGCAAGCAGATGACGGATGTCGGCCTCGAGATCAGCGGGGTCACACGGTCGGACTTCGTCGATGCAGCAGGGTCGGGCATATTCCGGAGTGCCACCCGATTGGGCAATACGCTCTAGAAATCCAGGGAATTTCTTGAGGTCCGCTGGTGCATGGCGAGGGCTATCGCCACCAAATCCCGTATACCGGTCCTTAACATAGGTTGCGTAAGAGATCTTTGAGGTCTCACCGTCCGAAACAATATCGATCCCGGATGCAACCTGGCGCTCAACAGTTGCTGCGACTTCTTCACCCATGGTGGATTCAAACACCGCTCGATCAAAAGGTTCGCCACGCTCCCGGGCAAAAATTAAATCAACAACCCGTTGGCTTCTCGGCAATGAGCCCACATGTGTAGTCCGAATTGAATCACTCATGGGGTATCCTCATCCAGAAATCGGGTCTCGCCTGCCGGATCATCCGTCGCAGTCACGATAAAAAGCTCGGAAACGTCTTCCGACAATGGTTTTATGCCAATTTCTTCTTCCCCAGCTTGTATGAATGCGACATCACCAGACCCTAAAGTCTTACCATTACTCAGCACCACTGACCCTGCATTCGAGATCAACACGACATCCATGTTTGGGACGCACCAAGGAATGTCCTCTCCGTGACCCCATTGCACCCGTCGAACCTCGAACCCTGGGCGCTCCCCAATCACAGCATTCGAGCTTCTTCCAATTAACTCAGTCTCGCAATAAATTGCGTCATTGGGTCGCGGCGCCACGACTTTTGATGCGTCAGTGATTGTGTTTCGGCTATAGAAGCTGAGTTCAGCTTCATTGATAGGAGTCAACGGTAGTATTTCTGTCGAAATCTCTTCGCCATCCAAACTATTTGCGAGTTGGCCAGATTGCAGCAAAGTCAAACCATGGTCACGCGCTTCTTCCAAAACCTCGGGTGCCCATACCACACCACCGCCTGAGTCGTCTCCGCCAAGAACTGAGAACATAAATCCGTAGCCATTTTCGTTGGTGGCACTAATCGGCGTTACATTTTCGAACCCACGGAACATGTGGGTTGGAAGACTGATGAGATCCCCCGGATCGAGCACCACGTCCCCGTCATCACCTTTTAGGCCCCAGAAAAACCGCCAAGAGCCGGTGTGGATAATAAACACTTCTGCAGTTCGGTGACTGTGAAGCGAATTGGTACAACCCGACGGCTGGCCTGCGCCACCAATATTAAAGCCTGGTGTCTCCTGAATGTGGACGTACTGATCCGAGTTCTCAGAGACCCCACCACCGATGATGGTGAAGTTCTCCTTGCCTTCAGCCCCGGGGTTATGGGTGTCAACGAAAGCGGTTCGACATGGAACAAGCTCGTTGAATCTCACATGTTGTACTTTTCGATTCATCAGATTAACTCAGTTCTTTCGGTTCTCTTTTCAAATCGGTGTCACGGCTCAGGATGGCCTGCTCGGGACGCGATCCCCTCATACGGCTTCCTCCGTCATATTGGCGAAGAGGTCATAGCCCATTTGCAGCAGAACATGCGGAATGTCGACGAAGACCCAGTTTTCGACCAGCAAATCCCCCTCGCGACGCCACCAGTCGCCAACGCGCATGAACAGACGCTTGCCGATCGAGGGCTGGCCGAGGAAGGGTTTCGCCTGCAGGCAGTTCAGCGACGGCCAGCCGCCGGAGCAAATGTAATCGCCGTCGGCAAAGCGGGTGAAATGGCGGGGCTGGCTGCCGGGCACCGAGCCGCCGATCCATTCGCTGAACGCACCTTCGAAGGAAACCTGGAAACCCGCGAAATTCTCAAGCCCGACAAAGCTGCCGAAGGCGGCGGGGCCGTACCAAAACATGTCGTCGTGCCAGTAGGGTCGCCAGGCTTCGTCCTTGGTGGCGAGGCTGCGCAGCATGTCCGTCACCATCCCGACCGAAGACGCGCTGTGGGCGGGATCATTCTCCTGCCATTGCAGCCCGTCCTGGGTGGCAGGACCTGGCAGGTAACCGGTAAAGCCCCGGTCACGGCCCGGACTGTCGGTTATCGGCCATCGACCAGCGGCGATCATCAGCTCGGGGATGTCGAGGAAAATATAGCTTTCGACAGCGCGGCCGTTTTCCATCCGGTGAAACTCGCCGACACGCAGGTTGGCGAGCGTTCCGGTGGGCTTGATGCCCAGCCACGGTCTTGTGAAATGTCCGGAATAATACCCAGTCGAGGTCACCCAGTCGCCACCATCACAATCGCCGCCAAAGGCGATGTAGTCAGTGCGGCGCAGATGTTCGAACGCGGCTTCAAGCGGTTGAAGGAAGCGGTCGATATATTCAGCCGGGCCTGTGAGTTCGTTGTAAGGATGCACGACGTTGATTTGCGCGTCCCTGTCAAAGATACCGTTGATGGCCTCTCTGAGATCACCACCAAACCTGCGTTGTCTTTCGATGTAAGACCTGAGCGCCTGTTTATTTCGTGCCATTTCCGACATGGTGTCATCCTTTCACTGCACCCTGAGTAAGCCCTGCCACAATCTGTCTCTGGAAAAACATCACGAGGAAAAACAGTGGTGCAGTGGCTGAAACCACGGCGGCAACAGCAAACATGATCTGGCCTTCGTTATAGGTCGACCCGAGAAAGGCAGCGATGGCCGGGACCATAGTGCGGTTTTCCTCGCTCAAGAGCATCGAGGTCACGGCGAAGTCATTGTAGGCGAGAAGGAAGCTGAAGAGCCCAGTCGTGATAACGCCTGGCCACATCACCGGCACGATTACATGCCGGAATGCCTGGAACTGGGTGCAGCCGTCGACCCTAGCGCTTTCGTCTAGTTCCTTCGGGATGTTCTGGAAGAAGGAGTGCAGCATCCAGAGAGTGAACGGTTGATTGATGGCCACGAGCACGATGATCGTCGTCGGCAGAATGCCCCAGACGTTCCATTCAAAGAACGGCAGCATGTAACCCGATACAAGTGTGATCGGGGGCATGGCACGGAAAATCAATGCAATGATCAGGAGCCAGAATGTGTAGCGATAGCCGGAGCGAGACAACGCGTAGCCACCAAGGGTTCCGATGGTCAGCGACGAGCAGACCACGAAGAAACAGACGATCCCAGTATTGATGACCGAGCGCCAGAACTCTCCCTGTATCCACGCACCTTCATAACCAGCCATGGTGAACGGCGTGCCATAGGTCATTTCTGTCCGTCGACCGAAAATAGCATTTGTCCAGTCGGCGATGGAGAAGAAATCCAGTTCCACCTTGAACGACCCCCAGAACGTCCAGAGGAACGGAAAGGCAGCCACTATCAGCCATACAACGATGAAGCCGTAGGTCAGAAGACTAAGTCCGAATGGTTGTCTGTTGACGCCAGAAGCCATTATTTCTTGTCCCTGAAATCACGCCATGTTCGCACGAGAACCGGCGACAGAAGGATAGCGACTCCGATGATGGTCAGCACTGAACTCGTGGCCGCGGCTGAAAACTGCCGTGTTTCACCGCCGAGGTCGTTGAAGATGATCCAACTAAGCGATGTCGCATGCGCTTCGGCGTTAAAGCCGACAATGGGCTCGAACACTCTGAAATTGTCCATCAATTGGATGAGCGCAACGAAGGTCACCAGCGGCATTAGATGCGGGACGACCACGTAGCGGACCTGCTGCCAGCGAGTCGCACCGTCGATACGCGCAGCCTCGATCTGTTCCATTGGAAGGGTCTGCAGGCCGGCATAAAATACGACGAAGGCAAAAGGTGCAGCGTGCCAGACGCCGTAAACGATCAGTGAAACCCACATCAGGCCGGTCGAGGCTTTCAGAGAAAAATTCGGATCCCCCACCAAGTAGACAAGCGCATCTCCAAGAATCCCACGGCTGTCAATCATCCAGAACAGGATCAACGAACCGATCAGGGGTGTCACCGTGAACGGTAGAAGCGAAAAGAAGATCACCAGACCCTTCAGGTGCCGGTGAAGTGAATTCACTGCAAATGCGATTACGAGGCCCAGGATTACCATCAGCGGCGTCACGATGAAGGTAAAGGTCAGCGTGAAGGCCATGGCCCGATAAAACGGCAGGTTCCTGAGACTGGTCCAGAATTCACCCAAATCGTCCCTCTTGCGCCAGGCCTCCGCGACCTCGGCAAAGGCCAGGTGCCCACGGTCGAGATAAATGTCGAGTCCCACTAAGCGCCCCAATGGCTCGGCTTCCCGCAGCTCGCGCGTGGCCTCCTGATCAATGGTGGTTTCTAAAATGCAGCCGGACAGTGGTGTACAGGTCTCGACCTCAACGAGAACTGCTCCGTGAGGTGTATGTAGCGACTGAAGGACGACCGACACGATCGGTGCCGCAATGAACAGCAGCATCGCCAGACCTGTCGGCAGGAAAAACCAGAAAAACGTGCGGTGTCTCATGCCCGGCCGCTTTGGAAACTTGGTTCATACCGGAGAGGGAGGCCCCTCTCCGGTATTTTCAGGAGCTTACTAGAGGTAGCCCTTTTCCTTGGCGGCGGCAATGTAAGCCGCCTCGACATCGGACAGCGCCTGTTCCGCGCTTTCCTTGCCCTGCATGAAATCGGTAAGTTCACCACCGAGTGCTGTGTGCAACAGGCCCTGGTAAGGCAGCATTGGGTAAGGGATGGTGCCAGCATTGGCCGCTGCGAACACGCCCTGTGCGGCATCGGTCGGCTCGTAGCCATCAATCAGCCATACCGCCAGAGGGGATGTCTCAGCATTCAACATTTCCGGTCGGATCGCGTGGGTCATTGCGATGAAGGTTGCCTCAGCCTCTGCGTCGCTGACATTCTTGGCAACAGTCCAACCATCCCACCACAGGGTTGAAGCCGGGGTCGAACCGCCACCAACGGTCATCGGACCGGCGATTGCATAGCCATTTCTGACTTCTTCCGGAACACCGTCAACCGTGACAAGCGTAGCAGCACGGCTGCCCCACATGTTCATGAGTGCGACGTTACCTGCACGGTATTCGGCGTTGGTCGCGTTGGAATCGTGGGTCAGGAAGTCGGGGTTCATGTATTCCGAGAGAGCCTTCATCATGTTGAGCGCGTTGGCGCCGGCTTCTGAATTCACGTTCGGTTCAGCCGAACCGGCCTTGAAGTGCGATCCGCCATAGCCGAGGAACATGTTGTTGAATTCCTGGGCGAGGTTCCAGCCCGCTTTGTAGGCGCCGCCAACCGGGTTTTGCTTGATTCCCTTTTCACGGATCATCTTGGCAGCGGCCAGCATGTCCTCATAGGTTTTCGGTGGCTCGACACCGACCTGCTCAAGAACATCAGCGCGATAGACGAGATGCTGGGCGTTCGCCATGAAGGCAACGGCCATCACCTTGCCACCAATCGTGATCAGCTGGTTTTTCTTCAAATGCTGCCCGTGTTTGGCGACCAGATCATCCAGCGGCTGGATCACGTCTTCGTTCATCAACGCCACGATCGACGAGTTCGCGATGATCGCTGAAGTGTATTCGGCCGGGTTGCCCTGCATGCCAGGGACGTTGATCTTCTGGTGGTCAGCGGTCAGGTTTGTGGTGACTTCAGCACCGGAGCATTCCTGCGCGTTGGCGCCAACGGTTTGAATCGCCGGAAATTCATTCCCCACGACGCTGACACGAGCACCGATCTCACAGGCAAACGCTGCACTGCTCGCCAGAAGCGACACCGCACCGGCTAGAGCCAGTTTTTTTAGAAACATTTCTTCCTCCTAATTTCTCAATTTAGGTGCGCCTTGCAATGACGCACCGTGGTGATTCCCCAGTCAATCAATCCCGGGGGGGTTGATAAGAGGTATTACCCTCCAACTCGCACACCTGCTCATCCAACAAGCAGGTCGCAAATCTCAGATTAAATTCGGTAATGCCATTCATGGCTGATCGACGGATATTCGTTTTCCATTATTAGCATCAAAAAAATGACAATTCTCCGGCAATATTTTAAATCCGATCGGATCTCCGATCCCAGCGCGAAATTCTTTCCCAGCTTTGCCGCTCACGAACGCATCGCCACAGCGCACGTTGATTTGAGTCGCGTCACCGAGCAGTTCCATGCTGTATACCGGTGCTGATAATTCAGCGGCCTCCTTGACAACTTCTACGTCTTCGGCCCGGAAACCCATGACTGCTTTTCCGTCCACCCCCTTGATGCCTCCAACCGTAACCTGTTCACCGCGAAACGTACCGCGCTCGATTTCACCGGGCACTAGGTTCATCGAAGGAGAACCAATAAATCCCGCGACAAACGTATTTGCCGGTTGATTATAGATCTCAGTCGGTGTGCCCAACTGCTGGATTTCCCCTTCTGACATCACCACCACGCGATCCGCAAGCGTCATGGCTTCGATCTGGTCATGGGTTACGTAGATAGTCGTGACTTCGAGCTCATGCTGCAGATTTTTGATCTGCGCGCGGGTTGAGACCCGCAACTTGGCATCCAAATTAGATAATGGCTCATCCATAAGAAAAACCGTCGGCTTTCGAACAATCGATCTTGCCAGCGCTACTCTTTGACGCTGTCCGCCCGAAAGCTCTTTTGGCAATCGATCAAGTAAGTCACCGAGTTCAACCATACGGGCAGCGCCGTTAATCATTTCGTCATGTTTCTCCTTTGGCACTTTTCGCACCTTCAACGGAAAACGAATATTCTCGCGTACGGTCATGGTGGGATAAAGTCCGTAGTTCTGAAACACCATCGCAACATCACGATCCTTAGGCTCCAGATCATTAATTCGCCGGCCACCCATATGAATATCGCCCGCAGTCGGCTCCTCGAGTCCCGCTACCAAACGCATGGTCGTGGTCTTGCCACAACCGGAAGGGCCAAGAAGAACAATGAACTCCTTGTCTTCGATATCCAGATTAAAATTCCGGACACCCACCACGTCACCCCACTGTTTGGTCAAATTTCGAAGTTGAATCTGGGCCATAATTTCTCCTGAGAGCTAGTCTCGCACATCTTCCCTTAGAACCCAATTCAGGTAAGCTGTCTCACATCCAATTACCTCATTTTCTAAAACATGGAACGCTATCAAGAACACAAAGCTCTGATTCTGAGTTATTACCAGGAACTCGAAAGCGCCAACGCAGATAACGTTGTGAAAGTGATCCAAAAGTACGCCTCTTCAGACATTCACTGGTGTGGCGTTCATCCGTTTCACGAACAGAACGGCGAGGAAGCCATTGCGGAAACTTTCTGGCGCCCTTTTCTTTCCGCCTGGTCTCAGGTGCAACGTCGACAAGATATATTTTTTGCAGGCACCAGCGAGATCGATAACACCGACTGGGTGATCAGCATGGGGCACTTCATGGGCCTTTTAGACAGTAACTGGCTTGGCTTTCCCGCGAATCGAAAAATGACATTTCTTCGCTATGCGGATTTCAATTGCATTCGAAATGGAAAATTAGTGCGTAGTGGATTTTTCTGCGATCTTATCGGACTCATGCACCAAATGGGCATCAACCCATTTCCGCTACAAACCGGCGCCTCTTTTGTCTACCCTGGTCCAAAAACACATGACGGGCTGTTGTTAGACCCACAGGATCCCTACGAATCTTCCAAGACCCTTGATTTGGTCAACCGAATGAGAGAAGACCTAGCTGAGCTGAATACAAGTGGTAATGACTACCCTCCTCCCGAATTTCTAGCTAAGACTTGGCACAACAACATGATCTGGTATGGCCCCGCCGGTATTGGAGCCACTTATACCATTCCCCGCTACCAAGAACAGCATCAATACCCCTTCAGAAGTGGTCTGACTGGCAAGGTGTTCCGAGGCCACGTCTGCCGTTTTGCGGAAGGCAACTATGCTGGTTGGTTTGGTTGGCCCAGTCTAACCAATACCCCAGCCGGAGGATTTCTAGGACTGCCGGCCAGTGACACTCCAGCCGACATGCGGGTTGTGGATATCTATCGCCGAGAAGGAAACAAGCTAGCTGAAAACTGGGTCTTTATTGACCTTCCCTGGTGGTTGCAACAACAGGGGGTAGATATTTTCAAGCGCACGTAGGAATTCGCCCATACATAAATCATGTTGATACTAAGTCACAACAATTTATCAGGCGTGTCGTATCGCTACCCTGTCCGCTACGGCTAGCGTTGCTGTGTAGGAGAAGAGACCCGAAAGTCAATACGGTGTGTTCTTGAGACGGTATCTAAATGTTGAATTATTGATTGACGGAAGGTACCCCCCACTGTGACCAGATTGTGACCGGAATGTGTCCACTCCAGTCCATTCCAGTCACAACCGCGTGGGATCGGAATGCGTATCAAAGCACCTTCGCAGTCTTAACAAAGCGGCAAAGGCATGGTCGTTTAACGGCACCAGACCCTTTGCCTTACCTTTGGTGTCCTTTACTCCAAGGTGCACTTCCCTGCATTTAAAGTCGACCCGATCCCACTCGGGTTCAAGCATCTGCCCAGGGCGGAGCCAAATATTTCAGCAGAGAAGCTAATACGCCAAATCAACATCCCTAAAGCAGACTGTCAGACTTGCTCAGCCCCCTCGATCGAAACAGTCAGGCCATTGTGACGAGGCCCGAAGCTCGGTCGAGCGTACCCAACTCGCTTGCCTTCGTCAAAATTGCCTGGAATGCGTCGGAAGTCCCGACCTCATCTATGCTCTTGCCAAGCGTAACCGGGTCTGGCGCCGAGTAGACGACGTTCATCCGGGTCATGTCATCTGCGATCACAGGAGCCCAAGCGCTAACATGCACGTTATGCCCCTTAAGCAATTCTTGTACCTCGGGCAGTAAGGCGATTGCAGCCCCGAAGTTGGAGCGTGGCATAACGTATAAGCGCTGCATCACTGCGTGATCATTCTCATCACCACCTTCACCGAAGAGTCTTCTCCACACGGAAGGACCCGCGATGTCGGCGGCCGGATTCGCTTCACGCTCAGCCATTAGTGCTTGCCACGCGGGATCACTATGAACGTTGCCGCTGACTTCCATTACCTGGGTCATTGACTCAAACCAACCGTAGAGATGGAGGGTCCCTGCACCATAACCTCCCAAGACGCTTGCCATCCAAACATCCGAGGCACCGCTTCGGGAAATAATTTCGGCCGCCGTTCGCATCCTGGCCTTGGCTAACTCTGTCTTGCCGGCGTACGGGGCCACAACTCTCATTGAACCAAACATAGATTAGTCCTCCTGATTTGGTCTTATCTAGAACATTGCCGGAAAATAGTGCCAGAAATAAGCTTATAAAACCAGTATGGCCAAGAAGGCCCCTGGGGGCGGGTGCCCCGGGGTGGAGCGAAAGTGGAGCCGACTACAGTCTATTGGTGTCCTCTCCAGTCCATTTGAGTCAGTTTGCGTGGAAGTCGGAGTGATAGAATCGTTAGAATTATAGGGCTTTAGATAGACTTACCTTTTATACGTCTGGACTCATAATCCATTGGTCGAAGGTTCGAGCCCTTCCGGGCCCACCATCTTTCCCTTGCTGTCCTCTAGAGTCTTTACCCTAATCAGTCATTGTCATAGGATTGTCAGTAACGGTCCGTTAGGAGATTCGGGATGGAAGCTTCGCATATCGCCCGCAAGTGCACAGAATCTGTAAATTTGGTCACAGGGGTTAGTAGTGATCAACACAGCGTTACGATCACCTGGCATGATGGACATCAATCCGTATTTCACACGATTTGGTTGAGAGATAACTGCAGTTGCGATTCGTGTGGTGATCATAGCGGTGGTCACCGGTTTTTCGAACTAAATATGATGTCCGATGACTTATCCAACCATGTCAGTTTGAACGGTAATATGGTCAAAATTGACTGGGTAAAAGAAGGACATACAACGGTCTTTGATACAGCCTGGCTGCGCAGTCATTGCTATAGTGATCAGGAGCGGATCAGTCGTCGACATAAACTTGTTTTATGGAATGCCTCGCTGACCGAGGATCTACCCAGAGTGAACTACCCGGATGCATTGGAAAAACCAGAACAACTACTCGAAATATATGACGCGGTAAGAACCTATGGCATCTGCCTTTTGGAAGACGTACCGAAATACCGGGAAGGAACAGAAGAAATTGCAGGTCTACTCAGTTTCGTACGTGAAACTCACTATGGCCGGGTATTCGAGATTATCTCGTCACCCAACCCCGCTGTGATTGCCAATGCCCCGGTTCCCCTCCGACCCCATACAGACGAAAACTTTCGCGAACCGCCTCCAGGTATCATGATTTTTCATTCCATCAAAGCTAGTGAGGATGGTGGTGGGAAGTCCATCATGACGGATGGGTTTAGACTGGCAGCGGACTTTAAAGAAAAGTATCCCAACGAGTATGAATTGCTAACAAAAGTGCCCATACCGCATCGTCGATTTATTGAAGGCGTTGGTCTGCGGGCGGAAGCACCTGTGATTGGTCTGGATTATTTTGGCAACATTCGCGAGTTTCGTTTGAACGAACGGACCATGGGACCCCTCGACTTACCCATTGATTTGATTGAGCCGGTTTACAGTGCTTTGTCGAAAATGTTTACCCTTACTTACGATAGCAAGTATCACGTGTCGTATTTACTTAAGGATGGTGAAGCATTGGTGTTTGATAATGCGCGCGTATTACATGCTCGTACTGGTTTTAATGGCAATCGGCATGTGCGATTGACTCATGTAGGTAGTGACGAGTTCTACAGCCGTTGGCGGCAGCTTAGGCACGAGCTTAACGGCGATATCAATCTGATTTAAAGCAGCCTTTATATGACTACAGAGTTATGGCATCAAGGTAGGGTAGCCATCGTAACAGGTGGTACTGCTGGCATTGGGCTCGAGATTGCCCGGACACTATCAGCGCGCGGGGCAAAAGTCGCCATCGGTGGCCGTCGCAGCGTTGAAGAGTACGAAAGTCTTGCTCAGGAAGAATTTCTTATTGGTCGTTTGAATGTATGTGATTCCGACTCTGTAGAGCACTTTGTAGATTCAGTTAAAGCTCATTACAGCGAACCGGGAATTCTTGTTAATGCAGCAGGAGTGTCGGTTCACCATGAGGTATGCGGTCATAGTGACGAAGACTGGAACCTCGTGATTGAGACCAACCTCAACGGCCCGTTTAAAATGACGCGGGCGTGTCTGCCAAATATGCTGGCCAACGGTTGGGGACGCATTGTGAATATAGCTTCGACAGCAGCAAACACTGCTGTTTCTACCCACGCTGCCTACTGTGCCTCAAAGGCAGGCTTACTTGGTCTCACGCGAGCCGTAGCATTGGAAGGTGCAGACCGGGGTGTGACCTGTACGTCTGTCAGCCCGACCTGGGTGGAAACCGAAATGCTCCGAAACAGCGTCGAAAAAATGGCAAGCCAATCGGGTCAAACCCTTGACGCGCAAAGAGCTGAAATTACTGCCTCAAATCCACAAAACCGTCTGGTGCAACCACAAGAAATTGCGGAACTTGTTTCTTTTCTATGCTCAGATCTCTCGCCAGCTTTGACGATGGAAGATGTGCAAGTGAATGCCGGAGCGCATTGGTAACTAGGGTAACGGCAAGGTAATAGTCAATCTCGTTTTGGTAATCGTTTTCGCTATTCTCTTCTTTGTAATGGGCGCCAGACATAAGAATAGCTAAAGCCAGTTAGGTTTTAAATTAAACTGATCGAAAGGCCCCGCTTCGGCGGGGCTTTCTTCTAGTAGATGTTGATGCGCTATACGCATTTAAGAGCAGAGGATTTGGTGGGGAGATTGGGGTAAATTATCTGGAGCTGTGGAACTCAGACTTTGTCTACGGGGGGACAAATAATGGATGACAACATAAATGAGGCAGTCATCGAGTGCAAATGCGGTAGTTCTGCTCTCACTGTCGCTGATGGAAAAGCCATTCTCTATGTTCAATGCGGGTGTGAAGATTGTCGCCAAGCGCTTCAATGGGGACACATGAAGGGAGGTGTAGAGCCAGATCCTTTACCACAACTTTATTACCTGCGGTCAGACATAGTTGACGTTAAGGGAAAAGATTACATGAAGGCATTCAAGATTCGGGAGGACGGCAGATCAACAAGAATTTCCTGCATTAAATGCTATTCAGTTCTTGGAGTTGATCATCCCGCCTACCAAAGCAATGTCTTTATGAACTTTCCAAAACATTGCAATAATGGTGGGGATTTGTCTATACCACTTGTCGCCTATGTCCACATGATCGATTATTCAGATGATATAGGCCCTCTTCCGACAGAAGATGTCCCACTCTTTGTAACAAATCGTTTTCAACAAGAACTACAGAGAAAATTTTCTATTCCCGAATTCGCTAATGCTTTCAAGGAACAGACGGGACCTATCAGGGGAATGACACTAACGTCACTTATCGAGAGTTTGGGGCCAGTCACGGTTCTTGATCTTGCGAAAGGTGAAAGTGTTATCGCCTAAATCATTGTCACAGCTGATGCGCTATACGCGTTTAAGAGCAGAGGATTTAGTGGAGAGGTTGGGTTAGCGTGGGTAAGGTACACGCTGTTGCTTGAGCGCGGTATGTAAGCGATAAATATTCTGACAGAGGTAATTGGGTCTAACGGGCGGAGGATTGAGACTTTGATTATCTGCTAATGCCATTTGTCTACCCTCCGTTATCTAACTCCTAATTACTGGAAAACTTCAGTGATCTTTCGAGGGAACCAGATGGTAGACCG
>ERZ651768.2265-NODE-2265-length-13491-cov-3.109438_pt1 | contig 13491 bp, 11 predicted proteins | sample MGYA00514754_ERZ651768 | MGnify/ENA metagenome assembly ERZ651768 | reverse complement strand
TGGTCGGTGAGGATTTTGGCGAGGAACAGATGCGTATTTTTCGGGGTCGCCGTATCGACTTGACCGGGTTACAGCAAGTGCCTGGAGAAACCTTTCGCTGGAAGGGCAAGTACAGCGAGGACTTGAATGACCGCGAAACAATCTACACGTTTCTCAATGTATTTGAAGAATTCCGACCGACCATTCCACCGGCGTATCGAACTTCACCCTTCGTATTTTTGGGCAATATCCACCCAGGATTGCAGCTTGAGGTGCTCGATCAGGTGGAGTCGCCGGAGTTCGTTGTCGCTGACACAATGAACTATTGGATTGAGAAGACTCCCGAAGAGCTCCGCCACGTGCTGTCTCGGATCGATGCGTTGGTTATTAACGACGCAGAGGCTAGACAGTTAAGTAAAGAATCGAATCTCGTCAAGGCCGTCCAGACACTCCGAGCAATGGGTCCTAAGCTGCTCATTATCAAGCGTGGAGAGCACGGTGTACTCATGTTTAGCCAAGATGGATTCTTTGCGGCTCCTGGCTTACCGCTTAACAATGTCCGCGACCCAACCGGCGCGGGAGACACGTTTGGTGGCGGTTTACTTGGGTATCTTGCAGAATGCCCGGTTGTAAATCACGACACCCTGACGCGCGCCGTCATCGCTGGTAGTACCATGGCGTCGTTTTCGGTCGAGGCGTTTGGCCTCGAGCGGCTACTATGTGTTACGCCGGACGAGATCCAGCAACGATTCTTAGGATTCAAGCGGCTTACGTCTTTCAATGAACTTTAGCCTACCCTTGGCTCGTTCTTCGGATGTTGAGGGTCATCACATCGTGCGACGTGAGCGCGAATCTTGTTATCTCAAAAGCGAAATATGGATGATCTAGGAATGTCACTCAGTGCAATACTAGTTGGTCGTGCGGAGTGGGTTGGCCAAAGTTCTGGTCGAACCTTGTTAGCTTTATGACGAAGTATTCACGGCGGTCCCGTGCGCAGAGACCGGCAGCTACCAACGTCGAAAGTTTAACAGCTTTGATCTGCTTATTGGCATGGGCAGTGCCTGGCGCCGGCCATTTGTGGCAGGGCCGAATTCGTCAAGGCTTGGTATTTATCGTGACGTTACCTCTGATGTTCGTGACCGGACTCTGGCTTGAGGGACGAATCTTTTTGTTTGATGTATCCGAGCCGTTGGTTGCTCTCGCCGCGGTGGCCGACTTCGGTATCGGCTTGCTCTACGTACTGGGGCGCGTCATGAATCTTGGCTCGGGTAACGCCGTCGCAGCCACCTACGAATACGGCAATTCCTTTCTGATTGTTGCGGGACTGCTCAATGCCCTGGTGGTGGTTGACGCTTACGACGTCTCGCTCGGTCGGAAGTAGGGACCCAGTGCATGGCAAGTCACTTTTTCCTGATGATGCTTTTCTCGTGTTTTGTATCGGTGGTGTTTGCCGCGTTGATGCGTGATAAGCCCGAGGACCAGATCCGTCTTGGAGCAAGGCTCTTTGCTGCGTTCGTGCTTGCCGGCGTCGCCCTTGGTTGGCTCATGTATCCCTTTCCCCTGTGAGCGGTAGCATGTTGACGGATGATGCCTAAGCGCATGTCCGACCGTCGTCTTGAATCTAGTTGGTGGGGATGGGGACCGGTGTGGGCGCACATGACAGCAATTTTCATTTCGTCGTCACTGCCAGGATCGGCCGTGCCGTCCGCACTACCTGACAAACCGGTGCACTTTGCCGTTTACGGTCTACTCGGGGCTCTCGTACTTCGCGCGCTCGCCCGTGGGCGATGGTTCGGTGTTGGAGGTAGGACCGCGCTTGCCTCGATTGTCTTAACGATTACCTACGGCGTTTCGGACGAATGGCACCAATCGTTTGTGCCAGGTCGATCGCCAGATTCCATGGACCTTCTCGTCAACGGTGTCGGTGCTACTGTTGTGGTCGGTGCCGCTTGGGTGTGGAGTATAATTAAGACGAGTCGAGCGCATGCTACGCGTCGCTCGGGCCACGCCGCGCCGACCTTCACTGAATGACTCCCGTGACGTCCGAATACGTCCTTCCGCTTTAGTAAGGAGTTCGTTCTGGTCGGTTTCGGACACGTGAGACGACAAGGGAACTGCATGACTTTTGAGAATATCGAAGTAGCGTATGAGGACGCCATCGTCATCGTTACAATCAATCGCCCGAAGGTGCTGAATGCTCTCAATGGTCAGACCATTGACGAGTTACATCAGGTTATGGCAGAGGTTGCTAGAAGCGAGTCCGTCCGTTGCGTCGTGCTGACTGGGGCCGGCGACAAGGCGTTTGTGGTTGGTGCTGACATCGGCGAGTTAGCCGAGCTAACGCCGGTGAATGGCAGTGTGCATTCGCAGCGTGGCCAAGCACTGCTTGAGTTGATTGAGAGTTTGGGTAAGCCGGTTATTGCAGCGATTAATGGTTACGCTTTAGGCGGTGGGTGTGAGCTCGCGATGGCGTGTACCATACGTCTGGCCTCGGACTCTGCCAAGCTCGGTCAACCCGAGATTAATCTTGGAATCATGCCTGGCTACGCCGGTTCGCAGCGTCTACCCCGACTGGTTGGTAAAGGGCGGGCCCTTGAATTATTGCTGACGGGAGCTCACATAAGTGCCGATGGGGCTCGCTTGATTGGCCTGGTCAATCGAGTCGTGCCGGCTACCGAGCTGATGACTGAGGCGAAAGCGCTCGCGTGCGAACTGGCAGGTAAGGCACCGATCGCGGTACGTGCAATCATTGCTGCGGTTAACGAAGGGTTGGAAATGCCGCTTTCCCAGGCCGTGGCCCACGAGTCGGCGTTATTTGGCTTGGTTGCGTCGACCGAGGATATGCGTGAAGGAACTCGCGCATTTCTTGAAAAGCGTAAGCCGGTCTTTAAGGGGTCGTGAGGTTCACTACCAATGACTCGTTCATTCGACTCCTCGGCTTTGCCAGACGCCAGAAATCTTCATGTAGCGTTGATCGTGTCACAGTATCATCGTGATGTTACAGACCGGTTGCGACAGGGTGCAATGGCAGGGCTTCAGCAGGCTGGTACTGACGACGAAGACGTGGAAGTAGTGGAAGTCCCGGGAACCTTTGAAATTCCATTGGCCGCTCGCTGTGCTGCCGAAAGTGGTCGATTTAATGCGGTAGTCTGCTTGGGTTGTGTGATCAAAGGTGAGACAGCGCATTTTGAGTTCATTGCCTCGGCAGTGGCTCACGGCATTACGGCTGCGTCGGCTGAGACAGGTATTCCGATGACGTTCGGTGTTTTAACGACCAACTCACTTGACGAGGCTATGGCACGTACTAACGACGGTCCATCCAATAAGGGGTGGGAGGCAGCGGCGGCCGCTATTGGGTTGGTGGATGCGTTGACGACACTTACCAACGGGCGTGAGTTACCAGCGCGCCTTGAACCGCCGGAGGGCGGGTGAACATCGTGCGGCGACGAGGTCGCTCCAATAAAGCTGATACTCCGGATGAACCCACGCGGCGTCAGAGTCGTGAGGCGGCTCTTCAGCTTCTGTATCAGAGTGAAATTGGTAAGATTCCGATAGACGTCGCCATTGAAACCTTTGATCGCCTGGAATTCATTCCATCGCAGCGGGAATTTTCCACGTGGCTTGCACGAGGCACCGCTGCACACCTCAAAGACATCGATCCTCTCATTAAGAGGAGTGCCCAGCATTGGCGCCTAGCGCGCATGGCCGTGATTGACCGGTTGATTATGAGGATCGCTGTTTTTGAGTTTCTGTACGCGCACGATACTCCTCGAACGGTTGTGATCAACGAAGCGATCGAGCTAGCCAGAACGTTTAGCGGCAATGAAGCATTGCCCTTTGTGAACGGTGTGCTCGACGACATTAAACGGCGTCTCGAGGCAGGAGAGGAAGTACCCGTCGGTTGAAGATAGGCGATACGTTATGACGAACGAAACCGATCAACTCGCTCAGCGACGCAGCAATATGGTCGAAGTTGGTCGTTTAGGTCGTGAGTTGTACCCGAATTCATTTCCGTGCACTGACACGATTGCGGCCTTGGTCGAGCGTCATGGGAACCATTCTGGCGACGCGTTGGAGGCTACAAAACCCAATACGACGACGGCAGGGCGGATTCTCAGTATCCGCAGTTTTGGTAAGGCAAACTTTCTCGTACTGTCCGACGGACGTGTTCGGATCCAGGTATATGTAAGAAAGGATGGGCTATCGATCGACGACTTCGCGTTGTTCAAACTGCTTGATTTTGGAGACCTAATCGGAGTTGAGGGACGGCTCTTCCGGACGCGGACCGATGAGCTAACGATTTGGGCATCGAGGATTGAGTTTTTGGCTAAGTGCCTGAATCCGCTTCCAGAAAAATGGCATGGCCTGAGCGATATTGAAATTCGGTACCGGCAGAGATACCTTGACCTCATTGTAAATCCTGATGCACGTCGCGTTTTTGAAGTGCGTAGTCGTGTGCTAGAGGGTCTACGCAATTTTATGAATGCACGGCAATACCTGGAGGTCGAGACGCCGATGATGCAACAAATCGCGGGCGGAGCCTTAGCGCGGCCGTTCCGGACTCATCACAACGCGCTCGACCTCGATCTCTATCTTCGGATCGCGCCTGAGCTTTACCTCAAGCGTTTGGTGGTAGGTGGCATTGAGAGGGTGTATGAAATTAACCGGAATTTTCGGAACGAAGGGATTTCGACCCAGCACAATCCTGAGTTCACAATGCTAGAGTTCTACCAGGCGTTTAGCGATTATCGTGATTTGATGGGGCTTACCGAGCAGATGCTGTCGGAAGTCGCACGACACTCAACGGGTTCGGATAAGGTCTCCTATGGCGAGCATCAGATCTCGTTTGCACCACCCTACGCGCGCGTGGCACTTCGGGACGCCGTGCGCGAGGCAGCTTCTGTGCGTCTCGGTGAACCAATTCAGGATGGTGCACTCCGCGTGCGCGAGTCTGCTGTCGATTTAGCCAAACGACTGGATGTTGATATTTCGTCAGGGGCGACTGTTGGCAAGGTTGTTCTAACTCTGTTCGAGGATCTCTGCGAAGCGGCGCTCATACAGCCAACGTTCGTTCACGACTATCCAACTGAAATTTCACCGCTGTCAAAGCAGCGCCCTGATGACCCGGAAACCGTTGAGCGCTTTGAGCTATACGCTGGTGGGCTTGAGATCGCCAATGCCTTCAGTGAATTAAATGATCCTGCGGAGCAGCGACGCCGCTTCGAAGCCCAGCGTGAGGATCGTCAGCAGGGCGATCTGGAAGCGCACGCTATGGATGAGGACTACCTACGCGCACTGGAATACGGTCTTCCTCCGACCGCTGGGGAAGGGCTTGGTATTGACCGCCTCGTGATGCTGCTCACCGATAGTCATTCGATTCGTGACGTTATCTTGTTTCCGTTGATGCGGCCGCGTCGCGAGTGACGCCTCAATACATGATGCGCCTGCCGTTTGAACTGTATATCGCGCTACGGTACCTGCTGGCTCGTCGCCGACAGGCGTTCATCTCCTTAATATCAGTAATTTCCACTGTTGGTGTGGCGGTGGGGGTGATGGCTCTGCTCATCGCGCTCGCTCTCATGACAGGACTGCAGCAGGAGCTACGTGATCGGATCGTTGGTTCGGCTGGGCACATTTATGTTTGGAAGCTTGGTGAGTCAGGTCTGGCTGAATACGAAGTCGAACTTGAGCGACTCCGTCAGGTGCCAAGGGTCACACGAGTTGCTCCGGTTATTTTGGGCCAAGCGCTAGCAACGACTGATACAGGCGAAGCGTTTATTACTCTTAAGGGGGTTGACCCAAATCTTGAGGCCGATGTCACTGAAATCGGCTCCGCAATTCGTGACGGCAGTCTTGACGCGCTCGTTCCATCTGAATCCGGGGCACTTGAAGGCCTTGTCATTGGCGAAGGTCTTGCAGCCAAGCTTGGCGCCTTTGTCGGCGATGAGGTTACGTTACTGACGCCGCAGGGGCGGCTGTCTCCAATGGGCGTAATGCCTCGAGCCCGGCAATTCCGTGTTGTTGGTCTCTTTAATATGGGATTGCACGAGTTTGATACCAGTTATGCCTACGTGCGCCTCGATGTGGCTGCTAGGCTGTTGGACCGTGTGGGTGCTGACTTTCTGGAACTTAAGGTTGACGATTTGTACGCGGCGGCCGATGTCGCGGCGTCAATCATGCGGGAGTTTGGCTCGAGCTATTTAACCCAGGACTGGTCGGACTTAAACCGTTCGCTCTTTTCAGCGCTTTGGTTAGAGAAAATCGCGATCTCGATCACCATTGGGCTGATTGTGCTCGTTGCTGCGTTAAATATCGTCGCATCGCTCGTTCTCCTCGTCATGGACAAGAGCCGTGACATCGCAATTCTCAAAACTATGGGGACGAGCACTAGAAGTGTTATGGCGATCTTCATGCTGCAGGGACTGATCATTGGGCTAGTAGGTACGGCTGTTGGCGCGATTGGTGGTGTGGTGGCGACCCAGGTTCTCGACCGGTACAAGTTACTGCAGTTACCAGGTGATGTTTATCAGGTGACCTACGTGCCTTTCACTCTTGATCCACTTGACATCGTAATGGTGTTGTTATCAGCGGTTGCCGTCTGTTTCGTTGCAACGATCTATCCGTCTCGCCAGGCCTCCAGTGTCGACCCTGCACAGGCGCTGCGTTACCAGTAAAGGGTATGCCGTACATCGAAGTTTCCCAGTTGTCGAAGTCATTCCAAACGCAACACGGCCCCGTTCCGGTTCTCCGCGACCTCGAGTTTGCGGTTGAAACGGGCGAGATGGTTGCCGTTGTCGGCGCGTCCGGAGTGGGAAAGAGTACGCTATTGCAGGTGCTTGGTGGACTGGATTCCGCCGACAGCGGAAGTATTGTTGTTGGCGGTGTCGACATCGCGACTCTTTCAGACGAGGAGCGCATAAAATTTCGGCACTCGCAAGTCGGTTTTGTTTTTCAGTTTCACCATCTCCTCCCTGAGTTTACGGCGCTCGAAAATGCTGAGATGCCGTTGCGAGTCGCTCGGATGAATCCAGAAGAGGGACGTTCTCGGGCGAAGGCGCTTCTTAGTCGGGCGGGTTTGGGCAACCGACTTGACCACCGCCCGGGGATGTTGTCTGGTGGAGAGCAGCAGCGGGTGGCGATTGCCAGAGCGCTCGCGATGGAACCGACCCTGTTGCTGGCTGACGAACCGACTGGTGACCTCGACGAGGCGACGGCCCAGTCCCTCCACGATCTTCTCCGCGAAATGCACCGGGAGCGGAGACTTACCTCGATCATTGCGACCCATAACATGCGTTTGGCCGCCGGCTGTGACCGTGTGCTCCGCTTAGAAGTGGGCCAACTTACCCTGACGTGAACCTGCACTAACCTTTGGGGTAGCGCCGGCATAAGGGCTCGGCGGGCTGGTTGGGTTAGCGCACAGTCCCCAGAAATGTCGATCAAAGTTCTCTGGTCTCAAGCTGTAAGACTCAGGAAATTGAGTGGTTTACAGCTTCCCAGGGCATTAATCAGGGTGGCTGATGCCTTATAATGTCCTAGTGAGCGACAACGCGCACGCAGATTGAGAACGGAATGTTCGAAAGATATACAGAACGGGCTCGCCGGGTGTTGTTCTTCGCGCGTTATGAGGCGAGTCAACTAGGTAGCATTTCTATCGAGACCGAACATTTACTTTTGGGTTTGATCCGTGAGGGGAAGGGACTAACCAGTCGGATTTTTGCGCGCTCTAACCTTTCTCTTGAGAATATCCGGAAGCAGATTGAGGGTCGCACTGTCTTTCGAGAGAAGGTGTCGACTTCGGTGGAGATTCCCTTTAGCGGCGAGTCCAAGCGCCTCCTTCAGTTTGCCGCCGAGGAAGCCGATCGACTACTGCACAACTACATCGGTACCGAGCATCTCTTGCTTGGGATCCTGCGGGAAGAACGGTCTGTAGCCGCGTCGATCCTGATGGAAAAGGGCATGCGGCTCAACAGTGTCCGCGAACATATCGTGGCCCTTCTAAATGAAAAGACGACGGTCACGCGGGTAAAAGAAATGCCGCTCTTAGCTGAATTTTCCCGTGATCTTACCGATTCGGCCATGAAGACAGAACTAGACCCACTCGTCGGGCGCGAACTAGAGCTAGAGCGTCTTCAACAGGTACTTTGTCGCCGAACGAAAAACAACGCTGTTCTTATTGGTGAGCCCGGCGTTGGGAAGACTGCAATTGTCGAGGGTTTGGCCCAGAAAATCGTTCAGGGAAACGTTCCACATTTCCTCGCCGACAAACGGCTCCTGGTTCTTGACATCTCGCTCATCGTTGCTGGAACGAAGTATAGGGGGCAGTTTGAAGAACGCCTGAAGGCAATCATGAAAGAGTTGATCGAGAACTCGCACGTCATCGTGTTCATCGACGAATTACACACGCTTGTCGGCGCCGGCTCGGCCGAAGGTTCTCTTGACGCTGCGAATATCCTCAAGCCGGCACTCTCGCGAGGTGAAATTCGCTGTATTGGAGCCACCACTCCGGCTGAGTACCGGAAGTACATAGAGAAGGATCGATCTTTAGAGCGGCGATTCCAGACAGTAAAGGTGGATCCTCCGGTCGAGAGCGAGGCGCTCCAGATTCTGCTTGGCGTGAAGGAACGCTATGAGTCGTTTCATCATGTTCAATACACACAGGAGGCGCTTGAGGCCGCTGTGTATCAGTCGAGTCGCTACATCACTGATCGGTTTTTGCCGGACAAAGCGATCGATATTTTGGACGAAGCTGGTGCTCGTGCCAAGCTACGCCACGCTGGTCGTAGTGAGGAATTTTGCGACATCAATGAGAGTATTCGGGTTGCGGTCGAACAGATGGAAAACGCTGCTGCTCAAAAGAATTATGAGAAGGCACAATTTTTTCGAGAGCAGGAGGTTATCGCACGGGAGAATCTCCAGCTCGTTCGAGAGAAATTCGATGTGAAGCCGAACACTCAGCAGGTTATTGTCGAAAAGGAGCAAATCGACGAAGTAGTCTCCAAATGGACTGGCGTGCCACTCACGTCTATCAACCAAGATGAGGGTGACAGACTTTTGCAGATGGAGGACGAACTGCACCGCCGTGTTGTCAGCCAAGGTAAGGCTATTTCCGCGCTAGCGCGAGCGATCCGTCGCTCGCGTGCTGGTCTGAAAGCTCCAAATCGGCCAGTTGGCAGTTTTGTGTTTCTCGGGCCGACCGGGGTTGGTAAGACCGAACTGGCCCGTGCACTCGCAAATTTCTTGTTTGGGACTGATTCGGCTCTCATTCGTTTCGACATGTCTGAATACATGGAAAAGCATTCAGTGTCGAAACTGATCGGTTCACCACCTGGCTATATCGGTTACGAGGAAGGCGGACAGCTTACCGAAAAAGTGAAGCGTAGCCCCTATTCTGTGGTGCTCCTTGACGAAATAGAAAAGGCGCACCCTGATCTCTTCAACATCCTATTGCAGGTCTTTGAAGATGGACACTTGACCGATGGACTTGGCAATCGTGTCAATTTCAAGAACACGATTCTTATCATGACCTCAAATATTGGAGCGCGGTACATTCAGAAAAAGTCATCGCTCGGATTTCAGTCGCCTGATGCGAAAGAAGTTAGTAGGAGTGTCAACGACATGGTTTTGGGAGAGGTTAAGCGTACCTTTAATCCCGAATTTATCAATCGAATCGACGAAACTATCGTGTTTGAGGCGCTGTCCAATAAAGATCTAGAAAAGATTGCGCAGCTTCTGATTGTTCAGCTCAACGAGCACTTGGCGGACCGTCGCCTCAGCCTCGAACTGACACAAGAGGCGGTTTCTTGGATCATCGGTCAAACGTGCAAGGACCGTTCTTACGGGGCGCGGCCGCTGCGGCGGGCGATCCAACGGTATGTCGAAGATCCGCTGTCCGAGGAGCTGATCCGTGGGCGTTTAAAGGAGGGTAACGTCGAGGTCTACCTTAATCAGGACTCACTCGCTTACCGTACCGTGGACGGCGAGTTGGATGGTCGCCAACTGGTTTACGAAGTTTAGGACTCAGAAAAGGCGAGGTGATTCACATTCGAGTGAAGAGTGGCGCCGTCAGCCCTTATGCCTAGGGCGATGGGCGAGAGGGATTGGGGAAACGACCGATGTGGCGTGTTGTGACTAAGGGAGTAGAAGGGGCTGTTCGGACGGCGACGAAGGTGGTGTTGGCCTGGAGGATCGTAGCGGTCCTGGGTGTCGGCCTGTGGCCTATGGCAGCTCTGGCTGAGCCGGCGACGACGGCTTTACAACTAGCTGTGGAGACACAGCAGGCTGAAGCGATGCCGCCGACCGGGTCGGTTCCTGTTGTACGGACGATTCAGATTGCCTTTCCAGCGCAGGGGAATGTGCCCTCTATTGAGCCGGCCACTTACCTGTTTTATATCGAAACACGCCCGAGTCGCCCCTCTGAAGATGTCTGGTTGGAGTACGACGAAGGACGAGTGATTGAGGACTTCCGCAATTTGTGGGAGACAGGATTCCTCGATGACCTATCCATTGAGTATAACGACGAACCCTATCCCAACGGCGTGATTGGCCGGAACATTATCTACAACATGGAAGAGCGGGAGCGGGTTCGCATCGTTGAGTTCAACGGTTCTGATGAGCTCGACCGCACGAAGATCGAAGAAATGCTAGTGCAGGCTGAGACTGCGATTCAGCTTGATACCTTCATCGACACTGCACTGATCAAGAAAGCTAAGACAATTCTGCAGGTAATGCTTGCCGAAGAGGGTTACCACGATCCTGTAGTCACACACACCATCGAAGCCGTTGCCGGAGGACCGAAGCGGGTGCGTCTTACCTTTAATATCGAGGACGGTCCGGAAACACGCATCAGGGAGATCGTTTTCGCAGGTAACGAAGATCAAAGTGATCGCGTGTTGCGAAGACAGATGAAGGCAAATCGGGTGCCGGTCAAAATCTGGCCACTGAACTTTTTCTTCAGACGGGGCACCTTTAAGGAGCACCGTTTCGCTGAGGATGCGGATGGGATCATTCAGCACTACAGGAGACTTGGTTACGTGCGGGCCCAGGTTGGCCAACCAGAATTAACCACTTTGGAGGACTCTGAAGACGGTAATAAGCGGTACGTGAGGATGCGGATTCCTATCTCAGAGGGCGTTCGATATCGGCTCGGAGACTTGACGCTTGAAGGCGTGGAGATTATGCGCCTCGACGCAGTCCGAGACCAGTTCGAGATCGATGAAGGGGATTATTACAACCAAAAAGTGATTCAAGACGGGATTGAACGAGCGCAAATGATGTATGGCTCTTCCGGTTACATGGAGTTTGTGGCATTCCCGGACCTTTCCCCGCGCGATCAGGTCGAGGAAGGTGATGGCAGCGTCCGACGTATTGATGCCCCGCCGATTGTGGACGTAACGATTCGTGCCGACGAGGGTGAGCAGTACTTTGTCGGTCGGATTGACTTCTCGGGTAACACGACGACGCGGGATAAAGTGGTTCGACGTGAACTTCGGGTATTTGAGGGTGGAGTGTTCAATACCGAAATGCTCAAGATCAGCGTTCGTCGGTTAAATCAACTCGGTTATTTTATACCGCTTGAGGAAGATGCCGTTGACGTTGAGAAGAGTGAAGAAAAAGATAACGAGGTCAACCTAAACATCCCCCTTGAGGAACAGAATCGCAACCAAATCAGTTTCGGCATGGGTTACTCCGAATGGGATGGTTTCTTTGGACAGTTGTCGTTTGGCACCTCGAACTTCATCGGCCGCGGAGAGCAAGTGAACCTGTCATTGCAGCATGGCCAATGGTCCAAAAGTTATGTGGTCGGGTTCACTGAGCCGTTCCTCTTTGACCGTAACATCGCCGCCGGATTCAGTGTGTATAAGACGCAACTGAATTGGATCGGGCAGTTCACGCAGAACTCGCTGGGGGCGAACTTCAACGTCAGTAAACCGATTGCGATGTTCACACGGATGTCCTTTGGGTATGCCTACGAGCAAACAACAGTTAGCGACCTCGCTCCGGCCTTCAGCGATCCGAGAGTACTACAGTACAATCCGTATCTGACGGATTCGTTGCTTCTTGGAACGGATGGTGCCCGCACGGTTAGCAAGTGGGTCCCGGGTATAATTCACAACACGATCAACCACCCAATTTTTCCGAGCGCGGGTAAACGCATCACTACCTCACTTCAGTTTGCGGGTCCTGGTGGCAATACCAAATTTTATAGGCCGCGCCTTGAGACTATCTTTTACGTCCCGCACACCCCAGCGACGTCGTTTGGCTTTCGGCTCGATACACAGTACATCAAGCCCATTGGCGACACGACCTACATCCCACTTTTTGAACGGATTTATCTTGGTGGCGAGTACAGTATTCGTGGATTTGACCTTCGCACTGTTGGGCCGCGTGACGAGGCGTCAGGGCTCGTGCTCGGAGGCACCAAAAGTATTCTCCTCAGTGCCGAATATTTGATCACATTGGCGCAGCCTGTGCGTTTGGTTCTGTTCTACGACACTGGGCAGGTCTACCGAAAGGAGGATGACAACGTATTCGACTTGACGGACCTTCGGTCCAGCGCCGGAGGCGGCCTGCGAATCCTCTCCCCCCTGGGACTCATCTCCATGGACTGGGGCGTCAAACTCGACCAGCAGGAGGGCCGCGGGTTCGCCTCGAACGAAGGTGTCGAGTGTGTTGCGGAAAAGCGGAATGTCACGGGCCAGTTTCATCAGGGTGTGATCAACTAGTTCCACCGCCTCGGGGTCGAGAGTGACCAGGTGGCGGGTCGCATCCATGGCAGCGTAGAAGGTCGAGAAATGGCAAACCCCTAGCACACGTTGCGCGGGTATAGGGTGGAGTTTGAGTTGAATGCGGCGTGACAGCGCCAGTGTTCCTTCCGAGCCAACCAGGAGCTGGGCCATGTTGTGCCCAGTGCTCTCGCTACTCGGTGCCAAGGCATCGATGTTATATCCACCCACCCGCCGGTGTACTTTGGGAAAGCCATCCATGATGGTGGTGGCTTCCCGTTGTGCAAGATCCAGCAGTTGTCTCGCCATGCGTCGAAATGCCGGTGAACCTTGAATGTCATTACGATTCGGTGGCAGTGGTCCAAAATGTTCCTGGTCGCCATTTGCTAGTGTTGCATCAATGGCAAGTACGTTGGCCCGCATCAGACCATAACGAGTGGAGCGAGCCCCGCAGCTGTTGTTTCCCGTCATACCGCCCAGGGTCGCACGACTCGCGGTTGAGACGTCGATCGGAAAACATAACCCATGGGGTTTTAGGAACGCATTCAACTCGTCGAGCACAATGCCAGGTTGGACGGGGACGTTTTTCTGATCGGGCTCAAAGGTTAAAACCTGGTTTAGGTGTCGGGAAACATCCATAACCAGGGCAAGACCAACCGTTTGGCCACACTGTGATGTGCCTGCCCCACGCGCCAACAAGGGGACTCCTTCTTCACGGCAGATAGTGACAATCGCAGCCATATCGTTCTCGCTTCGGGGAGTGACCACGCCGATGGGTTCGACTTGGTAG
>ERZ651768.2264-NODE-2264-length-13496-cov-12.526716_pt1 | contig 13496 bp, 11 predicted proteins | sample MGYA00514754_ERZ651768 | MGnify/ENA metagenome assembly ERZ651768 | reverse complement strand
ACCCAGTTCCCCGATTCATCGCTGCGCCACTCGCTTCCCGCAGGCACTTTCTCACTCAGGTACGCCCGGTAGGCAGGGAGCTGATCAGCCCCGTTACTTACGCCCTTTAACCACCGGTCCCACCACCGCACAGCCTCGGCATGAAAATCGAGTCGTGGTTTGGGCCAGGCAAAATGGGGGTATTTGTGAATCCAGGGTCCATTAATCGCCTTAGTCGGCGTCGCAAGATGTGCTGCCAGATCCGGCGGCGCATTTCGGTATCCATCCGCCCATCCCCCGATGGCCAGTACTGGAATCGTTATAGCGGACCAATCATCGCCTACCGAACCATGCTCCCAGTAACGATCGCGACGCTGATGCACGACCCACGTCAGCAGAGGTAGGTCAATCTTCTCGAGTCTGGTTAACCATTGCGATTTCCATTTCTCTCCCACGACATCAGGATCGGGAGGACGAGACCCGTAGGACAACATTGTTGCAGACCAATAGAAGTTCGACGCCAGGTGACAGCCGTTCTTGTAATGGATGTCGTCGTTGTAACGGTCGGTACTGGTCGATAAGGAAATGACGGCCTTCAAGGCGGGTGGGCGTAACGCCGCAACCTGCAGGCTGTTAAATCCCCCCCATGAAATCCCCATCATCCCGACTGAACCCGTACACCAAGATTGTTCTGCAATCCAGGCAATCACTTCTAAAGCGTCGGCAAGTTCTGTCGAGGAATATTCGTCTTCTATCAACCCCTGCGAGTCGCCGTGGCCTCGTAGATCCACACGGACGCCTGCATAGCCAGATTGCGCAAAAACCGGATAGGTAGACTCATCACGGGCCGCTGTTCCATCTCTCCTACGATACGGGAGAAACTCCAAGACTGCGGGTACTGGAGTTTGTTGTGCCTCTTCGGGTAACCAGATCCGAGCATACAATCTGACCCCGTCCCGAAGTGGGATGACGGCATTCTCTAAAATCGAATACCTATCAGGTGCCACGGTACTAAGCCTGTCGAGCAGGACTAACCAACAAAGTCAAGATACCGAGACCGAGGTAAACCGTACCAGCGAACCATTGGTGATAGGACAATCTGTTGTTGCTTTTTCGCAGCCATTGGCTTGCTTTCCCCGCCACCGCTGCATAGATACTGTCAGTAACCAGCCCCATCGATACCATGATGGTACCCAAGAGGAGGAACTGCATACCTGGGTTTCCGCGTGTCGAATCTACGAACTGGGGTAAAAATGCGATAAAAAAGAGGATAGTCTTTGGGTTAAAGAGATTGACGACCAGGCCATCACGATATACACGTCCCAACTGAATCGATTTCAAGTGAAGATTAAGATCACCTACTCGATTTTTTTTAAAAAAGGCGCGGAACCCAAGGTATATCAGATACAACGCGCCAAGATACTTTACAGTCGCAAAAGCAATGGGAGACGATAAGACCAAAGCGGAAAGCCCAACTGTGCCTGCCACCACATGGATGAACCCTCCTGTCACCACACCGGCCGCCGAGACAATGCCAGCCCAACTGCCCTGTTGCACACTTCTGGCAACGATATAAAAGACTGCTGGCCCCGGGGTAATGAGAAGCACGAGCGCTGCAATCAGGAACAACAAAAAGTCGCCGGGTGCCAACATCAGATTCAGCGAAGGGATTCGTAGATCAGGTGCGCCGGAAGAGTTCGCCAGTTTTTCTCGGACTAACCACCCTTAAGAGGCGGCATGACCGTCAAGTGATCCCCTTCCTGCAATGTTGTGCCGCCCCAACGGGCTCTCGATACGACGGAATTATTCAATGATACCGGGCCAACCTCTTCCTGAACTATGCCTAACTCAGATAAGACGTCGTTGATGGTAACCTCATCAGGCAACGTTATAGCGCCATCGCCGTGTCCATAGTCCGTTAGCCGTCCAATCAGTTTGACGTTGAGTTGCACTAGATCAGTCCAGCCCCAATCTCTCCAAAGTCTCTGACGTCGGTCGGCCATCTTCGGTCCAGCCCCGCAGGCTATAGTACTCGGGCAACATTTTGGCGAGCTCATTAACTTTGCCTTTCGCTGTCCCGCTTGGGCAAGGATCTTTCAGCAATCGATCTGGAAGGGTGTCGTCTGCAGCCGTAAAACCCGCCGATAGATTAAACATTCGTTCCAGATTCCAAATTCTTTCACCGGTTTCAAACAACCGAGCTGCGTCCCAACTGCCTTCGCAAGCTGCATCTATTTGCGCAGCGAAATCATCGGTCTCCCAGTCCACAAACATGCACACGCCAGTTGAATCTACTGCGGCCTGCCGATCTTGCGATGTCTTGCAAGGTTCTGCTTTGCCCATGCCAGTCTGGTCATCGAAATCTTCAGCAAACGTATCGTGTTTGAGATGGCATGCGCCTCGGTTCCCTGTTGCATAACCCAGTCCCATGCCTTGCAGTGCGCGCGAGTCATAACCTGCAAACTCTTGACCTTTGACCGACATGGACAATTCTGGGTGCCCATATTTTTCGCACATCCTCTTCGAGCCCATGCCGAGAATCTGCCCGAATCCCTCATATTTGCCGGTCTTCTCTGCCATGATCGTCAGCGCCTCGGCGTTACCGAATTTGAGTTCAACACCATCGGTCTCTTCTTTTGTAATGACGCCCATCTCGTAGAGTTCCATTGCTGCGGAGAGAGTCACGCCAAATGAGATCGGGTCGAAGCCATGTTCATTCGTTAAATACCCGGCGAATGTACAGGCATCTATATCATCAACACCACACACCGACCCTACGGCAAACGCCGTTTCATACTCAAGCCCGCCTGACGCATGCCAATACTCTTTGCGATTAACAATCGTAAAATGATTTTCCCGAATATGCGCAATCCGCCCACATGCGATTGTGCACCCGAAACATGCCTTATTCGTAACAAGATTCCTATGGCCATCTTCAGCAACTTTCTGCATAGCGGTGGCATCAATCTTATCGGCCCCCTCGAACTGTACTTCTTGGAAGTTACGGGTAGGCAATCCGCCGAATTCCTGCTGTACGGTCAACATCGCATTAGTGCCGTCTTTTGTAAGGCCCGCTCTACCCGAGCTTTCAACTAATATTTTCTTCCCATGATTTACGGCTTCCATGAACCGCACCGGATCTTTGACACTCACCCCACGCGTGCCGCGGGCTGCAATAGCCTTCAAATTCTTCGAGCCCATAACGGCGCCGACACCAGACCGCCCTGCTGCCCGGTGGAGGTCATTGATCACCGCTGCATATCTAACGCCCTGCTCTCCTGCTACGCCGATCGTTGCAACCTTCAATTGAGGATTCGAGTGTCTGTTCCGGATCCAATCCTCGGTATTCCAGACGGTTGTACCCCAGATTTCATTTGCAGGCTCCAATGTAACCCTTTCATCCTGTATCAATAGGTACACTGGCACCTCTGATCGGCCTTCGATTAAAAGAAGGTCATAACCAGCGTATTTAAACTCCGCACCAAACTTTCCCCCTGAATTTGAACACGCAATTGCTCCCGTCAGCGGCCCCTTGGTAACCACCGCATAGCGTCCGCTTGTCGAAGCCATAGTCCCCGTCAGAGGTCCGGTGGCAAATATCAGAACATTTTCTGGACTCATCGGATCAGCAGTAGGGCTCATGTTCTCCCATAGGTATTTAGTGGCCAGTCCCCTTGTTCCGAGATATTCCTGGGCCCATTTCGTATTCAGAGGTTCTGCTTCGCATGTGCCTTCGGTCAGATTCACTCGCAAAATTTGTCCTTGCCAACTCATTGTGTCGCCTCCACGAAGGTTTTCTCTGCCCAATGACGCATTCTGTCAATGCCGGTAGAGTCGGCATCAATATAAGTAATCGCGCCCGTCGGACAGGCCGTCACACATTGCGGATCACCACCACAAAGATCGCATTTGTCCACCTTGCCGCTTTCTGGATTAAACTCAACTGTGCCAAAGGGACATGCGAGCGTGCACGCTTTGCAGCCAACACAAGCCTCCGCTTGTACTACCTTTGCCCCTAGTACATTGTCGATCACAATAGCATCAGTGGGGCACGCTTTCATACACCATGCTTCTGCACACTGAGTACAAGTGTATGGCACTGAATACCGGCCGTGCTCAAACTCGAAAATGCGGATTCGAGAGCGCGCCGGGTTAAAAACCCCTTCGTGTTCAAACGAACAAGCCATTTCGCACTGTTGACAGCCTGTGCAAAGTTCAGGTTTTATGTGCAGTGATTTATGCATGGGTTCCCTCTAAATTAAGAAGCAAAATTCGGATCGATCTAATGAATCAATGCCTAGCTGGTAGTCTGGTGAGTATAGTACGTCCCGAAGGGCGTTTTGTTAAATTTCTGGTTACGTACTTCGCGCGCCATGGCTCTCAGTCAAACTTCAAAGCCTCGACGAAAATATTCTGAAAATCGGGGTGCATCGCTAATGCGACATGCTGCACCTCGCTTGCAATTTTTTGGGCTCTGTCGCGTTCCAATTCCGACAGCAGCGCCATTTGCGCTCCGAGATGGGCCGCGTTACCTAGGTAAGTAATGGTATCGAGCTCTAAATTTGGCAGCAACTTGATCTTCACCGCGCTCTCTGTGCTGATGTAGTTACCAAAACCGCCGCACAACATCAGTTCTTTCAATTTCTCATCCGGCACATCCATTACATTCTGTAGCATCATTACACCAGAGACGATAGCGCCCTTCGCGAGTTGTAATTGCCGAATATCGTGTTGAGTTAAGACAATATCTTCATCTCGACCAGACTCGTCTGCCCACACCAGGACGAACTGTTCTTTATTGTCCTCTGTTTTGGTAAATCGCTCCTTGAGCTTGTCAGCAAGACGACCACCGCCATCTGCTTTTAACAAACCAGACGATTTTAGAACACCCGCCGACAACATTGCGGCGACAGCATCAACCAATCCCGATCCGCAAATGCCAATAGCCGGTGCGTTGCCAATCGTGGCGCACTTTACATCATCGTCGATAGATACTCGCTCAATCGCCCCTACCGCACCTCTCATACCGTGTCGTATCTGGGCGCCTTCCAGGGCTGGACCGGCTGGCGCCGAGCAAACCATTAATCCATCTCTATTTCCCATAACGACTTCCCCGTTGGTCCCTATGTCGACCAATGCACGTGTTTCTTCACTCGCGTAAATCTTTGTGGCGAGGATACAACCGATCGTGTCGGCTCCAACGAATCCCGCAACGATTGGCAAAAAGCAAACCACTGCGTTTGGTGCGCCCTTTAACGGCAGCTCGTTTGCATGGAACGACAGGGAATCGCGAACAACGGGCGCATACGGCGCAAGGCCTACGTGGGTTGTATCAATTCCGAGGAAAATATGATGCATACAAGTATTGCCAACGATCACAATTTTATGAACCTGTTCGAAGTTAATATCTGCCGCATCACACGCTTCACGTATGAATCCCGTGATCGAGTTGAGAACCTTCGATCGCAACGCCGTCAATTTTTTTGGATCAAACATCGCATACGCGATGCGAGACATAAGGTCTCCTCCATATTGCGCCTGAGGATTGATGTTGCCCACGCTCGCGAGTTGTTCACCACTTTCTAGATCCAATAGATTTCCGACGATGCTTGTTGTGCCGATGTCGAATGCCATTCCATATTTTTTATCGGCAGTGTTTCCAGATTCGATTGCGATGATTCGGTCGTTGAATGTAGTAATGGTGAGCGCACCTTGTTTTTCGCGGACAATTCCAGGAATTTTCCGAATGAGTAATAGCGACAGACGTTGATCGATCTCTGGAGGCAGGCAAGATAATATTTCCTCAGTATCCGATGTTTGATGATGTTCATCCGTGGGCGTTTCAGCGTTGACAAAAAACTTCTTGATCCCACTGTCCAGCTGGAGACCCACAGTTTCGATCTTAAAATCGCCACCCATGATCTGGTGACCACTCTCCTCCGTTGGGGGAGCCAAGAGCACAGTGCAGTCTCCAATCACCTGGGTTTGACACGCCAAACGAAAGTTTTCCCGTATTTCATCCTCTCCCAGCTGAATACGATCCTGCATCGTCGGCGGTGGGACTTGGCCTGATAGAATTTTCACCCGACAAGCCCTACACCTTCCCCGTTCACCGCAAGTGGCGGAAATTTCAATTCCGGCCGCGTGTCCAACCTTGATAATCGTAGTATTGGCGCTGGGCTCTATCGCCTTAACCCGGGGCGACTTTTCCTCATCGGGAGAAACAAAACTAAGTCGAATCATGATTCGATCTCAAGGGGTATATTCTTAAAGTGGTTGAACTGGGCAGAAATTATCGTCGAATTTTGAGAATATAGTATTTTTCAACCATCAACAGCATATGAGGATATCGCGTGACGACCTATAGCATCCTGTATTGGCAGGAAATTCCATCATTAGTCGAGGCAAAGGATGGAGAGACAACCAGTAAAGCACAACTCAGTGATCGATTTCAGGATCTCATCGACAAAGCCGCGATGCGTAGAGATCTGTTCGGGACCGACGCCTATATTGAAGGTTTCAAGAAAGGACCTTCCATCGAGACTGAGGGGACCCCCGAAGAGGCAGTACGGGTAGTTAAGGAAGGTCTCGAAAACAATTTCGAGGAAATTGCCAAGGCCGCTCTCCATACTCCAGAGCCTTGATGACTTCCGTGCTTCATTCGCAACGACAATGATCTTAGTTCTATTCCGTGGGCGAAACGTTGGCTGTATCCATTCCTGGAACGCGTGAACTCAATGGCTCCTTCATCACTAAGTCATAAGGGCAAATTTATCCCTGAAATCGACAACATCGAAGTCGATACCATTTTACGGATTCATGGATATAAAAAGCCCAGTGATGTCCGACTTGCAATAAGGGAAATAGCAGAGAAAATGATCGCAGTAAGCATTCCCCTTTTCGAACCTGTGGTCTATTACCGTCAGTGTCGTATCAAAAGCCTAGATGGAACCCGCCTTGTACTGGACAACGGGGAGACTTCTCTACACAACCCCGAATTTTCCAACCCATTGTCTTCATGCACTGATGTGATGGTTTTTCTTTTAACATTGGGGGATAAACCGGACAGGAGGTCTACTTTACTGCAACAAAGCGATAATCTCTTGGAAGCATTGTTCCTAGAGTCAGCGTCCTGGTTGGCAATTGAACGAGCAACGCGTTCGTTTGTAACGGAATTGCGGCGGACATCGGAGGCATGCAACACCCGCATTACTTCCCGATTAGCACCAGGCTATGGAGACTGGCCCTTGACCGACCAGCAAGGAATTTTTTCTCTGTTTCGAGGTTGGGACATGAAGATCACACTCACAGATGGAGACTGCATGCAGCCAAAAATGTCTCGATCTGGACTCTATGGCATTCGCCCATCGTGAGGGACACACCTTTCTCGGCGGCTATGCCCAAGGTCCCAAGTTAAGAAGACCAAATGGCGTCAATGTTTAAACAGTATCAGAGATCCAGTAATCCCTGTGAATGATGTTCGGTAAGAACAATATCGAGCTTCTAGAAAGTCTACGGCAGATCGTAGGCAGTCGATACGTTCTTGAAAACAGCGATGATCTTGCCGCGTACATTGAGGAACCACGCGGATACTTTGACAGCGACGCGGATGCGGTTGTTCTCCCCGACACTGCCGAACAAGCAGCGGCTATTGTCAAGGCGTGTGCGAAGTCAGGTGTTTCGATCGTTCCTCAAGGTGGGAATACCGGCTTGTGTGGCGGCGCGGTATCTTCTCCCGGGCAAGTTATTCTCAACCTGCGACGTATGAACAGGATCATTGGTATCGATCCAATCAATGACACAATTACGGTCGAAGCCGGATGCATCTTGTCAGATATTCAACAATCGGCGCTGAATGCCGATCGATTCTTCCCGTTGAGTCTTGGCGCCGAAGGAAGTTGTCAAATTGGCGGCAATCTCTCTACCAATGCAGGGGGAATCAATGTGCTTCGTTACGGCAACGTGCGTGATCAGGTGTTGGGCCTGCAGGTTGTATTGGCGGACGGCACTATCTGGCATGACTTGAGTGAACTCAGAAAGGACAACACCGGCTATGACCTGCGCCACCTTATTATCGGCTCTGAAGGTACGCTTGGAATCATTACCCAGGCTGTGTTGCGTCTCTTTCCGCGTCCAAAACAAGTCGAAACTGCTTTTGTGGCATTACGAGACATAGAAGCCAGTCTCGAACTTTTGGCCAGGGCGCGTTCGGACAGTAGCGGCTCTTTATCGAGTTTCGAATTGATTCCGGGGTTGGGTGTCGACTTAGCAGCCCGCCACATTTCTGGATGCCGGAATCCCCTCAACGATTGTTGCGACTGGTCTGTGATCATGGTGTATAGCGGTAGCGCCACTGGACAGCATCTAAAGGATGCCCTTGAGGGGACTCTGGCCGCCGCTATCGATGACGGCATCGTTACGGATGCCGTCATCAGCCAGAGTGAAGAACAGTCTCGTCAAATTTGGGCCATACGGGAGGGTTTGAGAGAAGCGCAAACTTTGGAGGGTGTAGCGTTTTCGCACGACATCTCTGTCAAGGTATCAAGCGTACCGGTATTAATACATCGTGCGAGTGCCGCAGGCGAAAAGCTCGTGTCCGGCGTACGGCCCTATCCTTTTGGGCATGTCGGCGATGGAAATATCCATTTTAGTTTTCTACAGCCACTCGATCTGCCAGCCAAAGAGTTTGAACCTAGGCGACTAGAGTTCAATAACATGATTTTTCAACTGGTGCATGAACTGGGTGGATCGTTCAGCGCTGAACATGGCGTAGGCTTGTTGAGACTGGGGGAAATGAAGGCATTCAAGGATCCGGCTGGGCTAAAAATCATGGCAAAAATTAAGAGTGCACTGGACCCGAACGGTGTCTTGAACCCTGGTAAAGTGATACCGGTTGATTGTGCACCCAAATAGTTGAAGACATTTTCTGATTGCGCCCATAACAGGATGTAATTACTTCCACTAGGTTCCCCATCATTTCGATGAAACAATCTCTAGACGTACCCGCTCAAGATTGGTATGAAAGTCAATCAATAGGCCATGGCATCTTTCGAATAAGAGAGACATTCATTGCAAATTGGCTCCGTTGCAATATTTGGCTTGTAAGAGGCTCCAATAAAGATCTTTTGATTGATTCGGGCCTTGGGCTGCACTCGCTTGCGCCGATTCTTGCCACCATAACAGAACACCCCATAACGGCAGTGATGACGCACTGTCACTTTGATCACATGGGTGGAGCCCATGAATTTAGGCGCCGTCTCGGGCATAAGGCTTGCAGCGACATATACCACCAACCAATGTCGTCTGAATTAGATATTGGAGCATTCATTCGCGCTGAGACCTTTCGAGCGCTCCCATATAGCGGTTTCTCGATTGATCAATTTTCAGTGAAGGCGGCCCCTCTTACGGGTTATCTAGATGAGGGTGACGTAATTGATTTAGGTAATCGAACATTTCAAATACTTCACCTGCCTGGCCATTCTCCTGACTCGATTGCCCTTTACGAAAAAAATACCGAGATTCTGTTCAGTGGCGACGCTATTTATGATGGTGATCTCTACGATACGGTTTTCCACTCAGACCGTGCCCAATATCGCCAGAGTCTCCAACGGTTAAGTGAGTTGCCCGTCTCTCAAGTACATGGGGGACATTTTGGCTCATTTGGTAACAATCGCATGCAACAAATAATCGAGCTCTATTTGGAGGGCAAAGGTCGAATAGAAGATCCTACGGCTTGGGTTGATGAACAACTGAGTGAGGAGACTTGATGATCTATTCCCATTCCGAATCAAATGCTGTTCGGAAGGACGGCCGGTATCACCAAAATTGTGATTTGCATGCCGATAAAGGCCAATACGAAAAATGGAATCAGCCGCAGAATCGACGTTGGAGTTTTCATCACCTGCACACGATCGTTCGATATGGATTCAGCCTTCGCGCGCCTGAGTTTCTGCCCTTAGAGCCCCGCCTACTCCCAGAAATCGAACAATTTGATTCGGTGCGCCAGCTTACAGGCAAGTCTTCGTTTTCGGCTTTGGTGGCTCTCAGAGGCGAAACGATCATCTATGAACGATATGCTGCTGATTTCTCAAAAACATCGACACATACCATCATGTCCATCAGTAAAACAATGATGCATTTGATGGTCGGGTGTTGCATCGAGAATGGTTTAATCGATCCAAGTATGGAGGTTCACGAATATTTACCCGAGATCGGAACGGGTTATGCCACAGCCAGCGTACAAGACGTACTCGACATGAATGTTATAAACGATTACAGCGAAGACTATTCAGATCCAGACACCACTGCACTGCTCCAAAATGTTGCTATGGGGTGGAGGTTGCCTACACCCAACCAACCTGAAACCTCGAATCGTGAATTTCTGCAAGGAATCCAGAGCGCGGGAACTAGTAATAACACCGGCCTCGTAAATTACAAATCAGCTAATACCGATATCTTGGGCTGGATCGTAGAACGTGTGACTGAAAAAACATTACGGCAACACTACCTTGATATCGTCGAAGCGGCCGGTCTCGAACTGCCCTTTTACATGTCCACTGACCGGTTAGGGGTTCCTAACACCAATGGTGGGATTTGCATGACCGCTCGTGATCTCGCTCGCTACGGTTTAATTTTTACTAGGAACGGATTAGGGATTCGGGGCAACAAAATTGGCAGTGCGGCCTTCATCCAAGCGGTGCGGGAACAAAAAGGCCCTTTTTACCCACCGCCATTTTCTCATCTCTATCACCGGAACCACCTACGAACCGATGGACGATGGATTGGTCATGGTGGTTGGGGTGGGCAGTTCTTGCTCGTGCATCCTGAATCGGCTACGGTGGTGGTCTTCTTTAGCGTACTCGAAAACACAAGCGCTTCGGATGATGCACACACTGAATCTATCATTCAGATGGCAGAGGAGATTTCTGGACTGCCCCGGCTCTAACCTGATCATACCGATTCCCAAATGAGTCAAAACCAATCCAAGCCGCAAATCACCTGCAGTGGTCTTTGGAAGATCTTTGGGTCTAATCCGGAGAAAATTCTTCAAAATCTCGACCCTGGCCTCTCTCGCGCGCAAGTGCAAGAGCGCACCGGGCATGTCATTGCAGTCAAAGATGTTTCCTTTGAGGTCCAGGAGGGGGAAACCTTCGTCGTTATGGGACTATCGGGCAGCGGTAAGTCCACGCTGGTCCGGTGCATATCCCGTCTCGTTGAACCAACCAAAGGTGGCGTATGGATTGATCGAGACGATGTAATGGCGATGAGTGAACGACAACTGATTGAGCTTCGTCGACACCGAATGAGCATGGTCTTTCAGCACTTTGGGCTGTTGCCGCATCGACGTGTAATTGAGAATATTGGTTACGGCCTCGAGGTTCGGGGAATGGCAAGGCGCGAGCGTGAAGACAAAGCCAACGAAGTTCTAGATATGGTAGGTCTCCAAGGCTGGGGCAATCATTACCCCCGGGAATTATCCGGAGGCATGCAACAGCGGGTGGGATTGGCTCGAGCCCTTGCCGTTGACCCTGAGATCATGCTGTTTGATGAGCCCTTTAGCGCGCTCGATCCATTGATCCGGCGGGATATGCAGAACGAACTCCTCAAGCTTCAGTCGGTTGTTCGAAAAACCATGGTCTTTATCACTCATGATTTTCTTGAAGCGATCAAAATGGGGGACCACATCGCCATCATGAAAGATGGCGAATTTGTCCAAATTGGGACGCCGGAAGAAATTGTTGCGAACCCAGCAGACGATTACGTACGAGATTTCTCGGTTGATGTGCCCCGGCACAAAGTGCTCACGGTCAAGTCAATCATGAAGGTGGACTGCTGTCGCTGTGAGCCTGAAGAAAGTGTCGGTACGAGCCTGCAGAAAATGGAGCAACAGAGCTCACCAATCGCGTATGTAGTTGATTCGAAGGGCGCTTATCTTGGCACCCTGTCCCATGATCGGGTTATAGGCGTCGATCACTCAAAACCGACAAAAAACTTTACAGTCGAGCAGCAAACAACTTCCCCCTCGGCCCTTATTGAGTCACTTATCGTACAGGCTGCCCGAAGCAGTCATTCCATTCCCGTGGTCGATGCCGAAAACCATCTGATCGGTTGCGTGGATCAGAAATCTATCTTATTCGCTATCGAGGGCAGCGGCGCTCCCTTAACGTAATTGAAGGCGAAAGATTGAATTGACCGCTTTGCGCCTATTTCTTTTCAAGTGAATTTGCATCGATGAGTGTAACCAACCTGTCGGAGAATCAACGCAGGCTCGTTCGACCCGTCAGCATCTTCGCTGCTGTTATCGCATTCTCCATTGGGCTCGCCTACTTTACAGCCGGCAGTCAATCTTTTCCGCAACCAATCATTGATCGTTTTCCGTTTGTAGACGCTGTAAACACAGGCCAAGATTGGCTACGTCAACATTTCATGTGGTTTACCCGCGGAATCGCCGCTGGGATTGGGTACGCAATCGACACTGTTGAAACATTCCTGCTGCTGCTGGCATGGCCGATTCTCGTTTTGGGAATCGCCTTGCCCGCCCTCAAGTTCGGCGGCCTGCGCATGGCGCTTTTCTGCAGCGCGGCTGTCATGGTGTGGGGTTGTCTGGATCTTTGGGATTCAGCCATTGAAACGATGACCCTAATGGCTGTCTCCGTGTTTATCGCTGGGTTCTTGGGGATCCTCACAGGAATCGCCGCCTCGCAAAGTAACCGATTTGAAGCGGCTATCCGACCAATTCTGGACACGATGCAGACCCTTCCGGGATTCGTCTACCTGTTGCCTGCTATTTTCTTTTTCGGGATCGGTGCAGTGCCTTCCGTCATTGCAATTTTGATCTATGCGCTGCCCCCGGCCGCCCGACTAACCAACTTAGGAATCCGGCAAGTATCGGCCGAGACCATTGAGGCTGCGCAATCGTTCGGATCGTCCCGGCTCCAGTTGCTGTTCAAGGTTAAGTTACCGATTGCGTTGCCTTCGATCATGATGGGACTTAACCAAACCATCATGATGGCCCTGGCTCTTGTGGTGCTCGCCACCTTCATCGGCGCTGGAGGGCTTGGCTACGAAGTGTGGGTTGGCATAAGGCGATTGAGATTCGGTCAAGCCCTAGAGGGTGGGATTGCAATTCTTTTGATGGCCATCGTATTTGACCGAATCACTACCGCTATGAGCCTCCATCAGCAGGGTGATACCAAAAGAACGTCCGGTGCATTTCGGCTGCTGCCATCGCGATTCGAGGGGCATTCATTGGCGGTTCTAATCGAAAATGGCTTAGATCTGATTTATCAATTGTTTTCCCTCATCAGCGTGGCATATACGAAAACGATCGCCCGAGCGGTACAAACTCTAGTAGGCGTCCAAAGTCGATCCCTTGGGAGTCGCCTTTACCGTGCAGTTCTGGATCGGACCTTTTTGATTACCGGTCTTACGCTTTTGATCGTTCTGTATTTGATTGATGTCTACCTATCGAGTTTTGGTAGTTTTCCTTCGAGTTTGGAGTTTTCAATTCGAAAACC
>ERZ651768.2262-NODE-2262-length-13504-cov-4.742757_pt1 | contig 13504 bp, 12 predicted proteins | sample MGYA00514754_ERZ651768 | MGnify/ENA metagenome assembly ERZ651768 | reverse complement strand
CGCACCGTGCCGTGGACCTCGACGATCCGGTCCGGGTCTGCGCCGGCCATGAGGTGGAGGCCGTCGACGTTCTGGGTGACCAGGGTGTGCAACCGACCGGATCGCTCCAGGTCGACGAGGCTCTCATGTCCGACGTTGGGTTGGGCGGCGTCCCAGATGCCGCTGGCCATCACCTGCCAGTTGGCCCGACGGACCTCCGGGTCTGCCAGGTACACCTGCAGGTTGGAGGCCTTCTCGGCGGCCGGGTTCAGCGTCCAGATGCCCTGCGGTCCACGGAAGTCGGGGATGCCGCTGTCGGTCGAGATGCCCGCCCCGGTCAGCACGGCGACGCTGTCGGCGCCATCCAGGAGGGCGGCGGCCGCCACCACGGGATCGGGGGTCTCGGGCATCCCGGGAGCCTCGCGCATCTGATCGGGCCGGCCGGCGAGATTCTCCTTGACACCGACTGGAATTGACTGAAATACTCCACTTGCACTTCCCTCCTGCCCTGATCCCTCTGTCCCAGTAGGAGGCCGCCATGTCCCCAACGCCCACATTCCCGACCGACCGACTCCGCGTCGAACCCTGGGACGATCCCCTCGTCGACCGACTCGGCCACGACCCCCGATCCACCTACACCGAGCACTACTGGCTCGGCATCCTCGGCCCCAGCGCCTGCTGGCTACTGCGCCGCCTCGCCGACGGGCTCGACGCCGAACCCGCCGGCTTCGACCTCGACCTCCCCGACACGGCGGCGTCCATCGGCCTCCGGCTCAACGGCGGCCGGCACGCCCCGTTCCTGCGAACGCTCGGCCGACTCTGCCAGTTCCGCATGGCCCGCCAGGCCGGCCCCACCACGCTCGAGGTCCGGCGCCACCTGCCGCCCCTCACGCTCTCCCAGGCCGACCGGCTCCCCGCCGAACTCCGCGACCGGCACCGCGCCTTCATGGAGGCCACCCGTCGCGACCACGAGGCCGAAGCCATCCGTCGGGCACGCCATCTGGCGCTCACCCTCGTCCACCTGGGCGAGGGACTCGACGCCACCGAACGCCAGCTGCGCGAGTGGTGCTTCGAGCCGGCCCTCTGCCTCGAGGCAGCCGGCTGGGCCTGGGGCTCCCGGCGGCATCCCTCCAACCAAACGAACAACGAATCGCCGGAAGGCAGAGCGCCCGAGTTCCTGCCCGCCCTCGACGGCGCCGCCTGATCCGGCCGCCGTCCGCCCCCTTGCGACGGAGGGCCGGCGGCGACCCACTCAGTCTCGTTCCGGCACCTCGAAGTTCGCGATGAGTTCAATCAGCAGTCGCACACCGAAGCCGGTACCGCCCCTGGTCAACTCGGCGTCGTCGCTGTCGGTGAACGCTGGGCCGGCGATGTCGAGGTGGGCCCACGGGATGCCGTCGGCCACGAACTCGCCGAGGATGATTCCCGCCGTGAGTGCGCCGCCGTATGAACCGCCGATGTTCTTCATGTCGGCCACCGACGAGTCGACCATCCTGCGGTAGTCGCCGGGCAGCGGCAGGTGCCACACCCGCTCCCCCGACCGCTCAGACGCCGTCTCGACCTGGTCGAGGAAGCCGTCGTTTCTGCCCATCAGGCCGGCGATCTTCGGGCCGAGCGCCACCATGCAGGCCCCGGTCAGGGTGGCCAGGTCGACGATGGCGTCGGGCTTGGCCTCGCTGGCGAGCGACAGGGCGTCGGCGAGCACCAGGCGCCCTTCGGCATCGGTGTTGAGCACCTCGATGGTCTTGCCGTTCCGGATCGTCAGGACGTCGCCCGGGCGCGTCGCATCGCCACCGAGCATGTTGTCGGTCATCGGCAGGTAGCCGCGGACCCGGCAGTCCGGAGCCAGTGTCGGCAGCGCCGAGAAGGCGCCGACCACGGCGGCCGCTCCACCCATGTCCATCTTCATGTCCATCATCCCCTGGCCGGACTTGATGGACAGCCCGCCGGCGTCGAACGTGAGCCCCTTGCCGACGAGGGCGATCGTGCCCTTCGCCCGCCCCTTGGGGCGGTAGTCGAGTTCCACGAACCGGGGCGGCCGCTCCGATCCCCGGTTGACACCCAGGAGCCCACCCAGGCGTGCCCGCTTGATGGCCGCCTCGTCGAGCACCTTCACGGTGATCCCCTTGTCGCGCGCCATGCGGCGGACCCGGTTGGCGAACTCGGGTGCGGTCAGCTTTCCGCCGGGCTCGTTCACGAGGTCCCGGGCCAGCGACACCCCCTCGACCACCGCCTCGCCGCGCCCTACTGCGGACCGTACGCCCGCAGCGGTGCTCCCCACCAGCGAGACCCGTTCGATCCCGCGCTCGGCCTTCTTGGACGTGTAGCCGAAGCGGTAGGCGGCCAGCCCGATCCCCTCCACCACTGCCTGGGTCGCCGGTGCCGCGTCGAGGCCCGAGGCGACGGCGAGGTCGCAGGCCAGGGACCGGTGCTTGCGGGTCGCACGGGCCAGTGCGGCAGCGGAACGCCGGACGGTGTCCGTCGACACCTCGTCGGCGCTTCCGAGGCCGACCAGGGCGACCAGGCGCTTGCCGGACGGCAGGACCTGGACCTGTTCCGCCCTGGCCTCGAAGCCCAGGCGGCCGAGTGCCCCGGCTTCGACGCCGTCGGGAAGCCCCGATCCGTCCTCGAAGCCCTCGGTCGTGACGCCATGGGCCACCACGTGGGCGGTCGCCGGCGCACGTCGGGCGGTCGTGAAGGTGATCGGCATCGGTGGTCGTTCCTCTCGGGTCAGTCGGAGTCGATGGACCTGGTGATGACGGACTCGCCCTCCTGCCAGCGGGCCAGGGTCCAGAGCAGGTCGGAGAGGCGGTTGAGGTAGGGCACCACCTGCGAGCCGTCGACGACCGCCGAAAGGGCACTGCGCTCGGCCCGGCGGCCCACTGTGCGGGCCACGTCCAGGCGGGCGGCCACCTCGTTCTCGCCGGGGGCGACGAACTCGGTGGGCGGATCGAAGCGTTCGCCGGCCTCGTCGATGAGGTGCTCGAGTCGCTCCACCATCTCGGCCCGCACCCGACCTCCGGTGGACTCGAGTTGGTCGAGTTTCTCGTGGTTGCAGGCCAGTTCGGCCATGACGACCCAGAGGTCGCGTTCGAGGCCGAGCAGGATCCCGCCCAGTTCGTCGTCGCCGGCGGCCCGTGCGAGGCCGATGGCGGCCTGCGCCTCGTCGACGTCGCCGTATGCCGTCGGCTGCACATCGTCCTTGCGGACCCGCCCGCCGTGGAGCAGGCCGGTGGTCCCGTCATCGCCGCCGCGCGTATAGACCTTCACGGCGCCGGAGCCTACTCCCGACCCCCGTCAGGCCAGCGTGGCGCGGGCGACGAGGTCCATGCCGAAGGCGGTGAGGATGGCCAGGTAGAGCAGGCCGGTCGCCGCCATGACCGCCGAGTACTGGCGTTCGCGCAGCGCCGCACGGGTGGCGCCGACCAACAGGATCGTCGCCACGGTGCTGGCCACCCAGTACCAGCCCAGCATCCCTCCGTAGCCGTCGTCGATCGTGCCGGACAGGACCGAGAGCATTCCGGTCGGCCAGAGCAACACGAGCAGTTCGAACGGCCAGAGAATCGCCGTCCAGCGGACCAGTTCGATGATCGGCGCCCGGGCGAGCCCGGGCTGCACGAGGTACCAGTGGCCGAGCAGCATGGCGTCCGAGACGGCGCCGAGGAACAGGGCGCCGACGAGCGTTCGGGCGAGGGCCAGGAGCACCGGGTCGCCGGCGTCGATGCCCGCTGCGACGAGCGCGATCAGCCCGAGGAGTGGCGCAAGCAGGTCGAGCCCGGGCGGGAACTCGGGGACGTTCCGGTCGAAGCGCTGGGCGTCCTTGTCGATGCCGGTCATCTCGGCCACACGGGCCGATCGGCGCTCCTCCTCGGTGCGTTGTCCGGCGACACCGGCCTTCCTGCGCTGCCACGAGACGACGAGGGCGACGCACGTTGCCACCACGACACCGATGCCGAAGGCCTCCCGGACCGGCACCGGATCGACGACCAGGCCGACGACCACGGCGCCGACGGCCATCAGGCCGAAGGTGATGCGCATCGTCCAGCCGTAGCCGATGCCGACCTCCCGCCGGCGGGTCGTGACCCAGAGGAAGAAGAGCCCGCCGACCGCCCACTGGAGCAGCACGGTCGCGGCGTCCAGGGTGATCACCGGCGTTGGACCTCGGAGCCCGGCTCAGTCGACCACGGCGAGGCCGTGGTCGATGCGGTTGAGGGGGTCGGGGCCTTCGTCGGTGGCCACGACGATGTCCTCGAGGCGTGCACCCCAGGTGCCGGGGACGTAGATGCCCGGCTCGATCGAGAAGGCGTGGCCGGCGACCAGCGGCAGGTCGTTGCCGACGACGATGTTCGGGTGCTCGTGGGCCTCGACCCCGATGCCGTGGCCCGTGCGGTGAACGAAGTACTCCCCGTAGCCGGCGTCGCCGATGACCCGTCGGGCGGCGGCGTCGACGTCCTCACAGGGTGTGCCGACCGTCGCTGCGGCAACGCCGGCCGCCTGCGCCTCATGCAGCACCTCGTACAACTCTGCGAAGCCGGACGGCGGCTCGCCCAGGTGCACGCAACGGGTGATGTCGGAGCAGTAGCCCACCCCGTCGGCGCCGTCCATGGTGCCGCCGATGTCGAACAGGACTCCCTCGCCGTCCCGGATGACCCGGTCGGCGGCCTCGTGGTGGGGGCTGGCGGCGTTCGGGCCGGAGGCCACGATCGTGAAGTTCACCTTCCGGTGGCCCTCGTCGAGGATCCGCTGGGCGATCTCGGCGGCCACGGCGGCCTCGGTACGCCCTGCCAGGACGACGTTGCCGGCCTGCACGTCGGCGAGGATGCGGTCGACGGCGGCGGCGGCCCGGCGCAGTGCATCGACCTCGGCGGCGTCCTTGACCATGCGCAGCGGTGCCGTGATCGCAGACGCCCGGGAGAAACTGGTGCCCGGCATCGCCGAGGTGAAGTCGACGAGGAACCCGGCCCACGTCTGGTCCCCGATGGCTGCGGTCCCCGCTGCGCCGATGAGGCCGGAGGCCAGCGCCACCGGGTCCTCGCCATCTCGCCAGGTGAGCATCTCGAACACATCCGGTCGATCCACGACCCGAGGAGCTTCGAGGAACGGGACCAGCAGGCGGGCATCACCCTCGCGGGGGACGATGAGCAGCGTCAGGCGCTCGAGCGGCATCGCCTCGTAGCCGCACAGCCAGGGGAGGTCGGCACCGACCGACAGGAGCAGGACGTCAACGCCCCGCTCGGCCATGGCGGCACGGGCCCGGTCGAGACGCTCGGCGAACACGCCGAGAGCCTACGGGGTGGGCGTCAGGCCGACCCCGAGAGCACCACGGCGACGCCGGTGGCGGCTTCGGCAGCCTGGCGGGCGTGGTAGCTGGAACGCACGAGCGGGCCCGACTCGACGTGTGGGATGCCGAGGCGCTCCCCCACCTCACGCCAGCGGTCGAACGTGGCCGGCTCGACCCAGCGCTCGACCGGCAGGTGGTTGGTGGTCGGCCGCAGGTACTGGCCGATGGTGACGATGTCGCAACCGATGGCAGCCAGGTCGGCGAGGGCGCCGTCGACCTCTGCGTCCGTCTCGCCCAGGCCGACGATCAGCGACGACTTGGTGGTGAGGCCCGCCGCCCCGGCCCGTGCCAGCACGGAGAGGCTCCGGGCGTACGAGGCCGAGGGCCGCACCGTGTGCTGGAGGCGGGCGACCGTCTCGAGGTTGTGGTTCAGCACGTCAGGCCGGGCGTCGAACACGACACCGAGCGAGTCGGGGTCGCCCTTGCAGTCGGGGATGAGCACCTCGACGGCGGTACCGGGGTTGACGGCCCGGATGGCCCGGATGGTGGCGACGAACTCGGCGGCCCCGCCGTCGGGCAGGTCGTCGCGGGCCACCGCCGTGACCACGGCGTGCGCCAGGCCCATCTCGGCCACCGCCTCGGCGACCCTCACCGGCTCACCCGGGTCGGTGGCCTCCGGCCGACGGGTGTCGACCAGGCAGAATCCGCAGGCCCGGGTGCAACGCTCGCCGTTGATCATGAAGGTGGCGGTGCCGTCGTTCCAGCACTCGAAGATGTTGGGGCATCCGGCCTCCTCGCACACCGTGACGAGAGACTTCCCGCGCATCAGGCCCTTCAGGCGCCGGTACTCCGGGCCGGTGTCGAGCTTCACCTTCATCCACTCGGGCTTGCGCCCGACCGGCGGCGGCTCGCCGGGACCCTCACCCCGGGTGAAGGCCGCAAGGTCGATGCTGCGATGGCGCCACGCCACGTCCGCCCGGTCGACCGGCCCCTTCGCCCAGCGCTCGGTGGCCCGCTCGGCCACGCTGTCGACGACCTCGCGCATCGACACATCGACGCCCTCGGCGGCCAGCGACGTGACCCCGAACTCGGCGATGCCGCACGGGACCATCCGGTCGAAGAACGAGAGGTCGGGGTCGACGTTGAGGGCGAAGCCGTGCATGGTGCGGCCGCGGCTCAGCCGGACGCCGATGGCGGCGACCTTGCGGGGATCGGGGCCGTCGGGGCGCACCCAGACACCCGGGTAGGGGTCGAGGCGGCCGACGTCTGTGAGCCCGAGGTCGCGGCACACGTCGATGACCAACGCCTCGACCGAGCGGACGTAGTCGACGGTGTCAGCCATGCCGCCGCCCCGCTTGCCCGCCAGGTGCAGCAGCGGATAGCCGACGAGCTGCCCCGGACCGTGGAAGGTGATGTCGCCGCCCCGGTCGGCCCGTTCGAGGTCGGCGCCGACCTCACCGGGGGGCGCCAGGAGGTGCTCGGTGGTCGCCCGGACGCCGAGTGTGTAGACGGGATGGTGCTCGAGCAGCAGCAGGTGGTCGTCGGTGCCCTCGGCGAAGATCCCCTGTTGGAGGGCGAGGGCGTCCCGGTAGCGGACCCGGCCCAGCCAGCGGACCCGGAACGGCCGGCCCCCGGTCATGGCCCGTCGTCGCCGGCCGGCCACTCTCCGGCCCAGTCGCTCGACTCGAGCACGTCGCGGACCCGTCGCAGGAAAGACGCCGCGTAGGCGCCGTCGAAGGCCCGGTGGTCCCACGCCAGGGCCAGCACCCCGATCGACCCGATCCCGACCGTCTCGTTTCCTTCATCGTCGACCTCGACGACCGGCCTGCGGGTGACGCCGTCGGTGGAGAGGATCGCCACCTGCGGCTGGTTGATGATCGGGAACTGGAAGAGGGTGCCGTACTGCCCGGGGTTGGTGACCGTGAACGTGCCCCCGGCGAGGTCGTCCGGGACGAGCTTCTTCGAGCGCGCCCGCTCGGCCACGTCGGCGATCGCCCGGGCGATCTCGGGCACCGTCATCCGGTCGGCCTGCCGCACGACGGGCGCCACCAGGCCCTCGAAGTCGAGGTCGACGGCCACGGCCAGGTTGAGGTCGCGGTGCACGATGAGTTCGCCGTCGCCGACGCTGGCGTTGATCCGGGGATGGTCGACGAGTGCCTCGGCGACGGCCCGCACGATGAACGGCAGATAGGTGAGGCTGCGCCCCTCGGCGGCCTTCCAGGCGGGGCCGTGTGCACGGCGGGCCCCTTCGACCCGCCCGTAGTCGACCTCCATGGCCGTGAGGACGTGGGGCGACGTGGACTTCGAGGCGACCATGTGCTGGGCGGTCCGGCGGCGGATCGGTGAGAACGCCTCGACGTGGCCGGGGTGGTCGCGCAGGTACTGCTCGACGTCGCGCCGGGTGATCCGTCCGCCGAGGCCGCTGCCGGGGACCTTCGAGGGATCCAGGCCGTGGTCGGCCAAGAGTGCCCGGACGACCGGTGAGAGCAGCCGGCCCCCGCCCGTCCTCTTCGGGGTGCGGGGAGCGTCTGCGGGAGCGGCAGCCGTCGGCGCCCCGGTCGGCTCCTCCGTCGGCGCTTCCGAACGTGGCGCAGGATCCTCGACCACCGGCGCAGCACCCTCCGACTCGTACCGGGCGATCACCTCACCGACCAGGACGGTTGCGCCCTCGGCGACGACGATCTCGGTGAGGATCCCGGCAAAGCCGGCCGGGACCTCGGAGTCGACCTTGTCGGTGGAGACCTCGTAGAGGACGTCGTCGGCCTCGACCCGGTCGCCGGTCCGCTTGGCCCAACGGGTGATGGTGCCCTCGGTGACCGTCTCGCCGAGTTGTGGAAGCAGGAGGTCGGCCACGACGGTCACCCGTGCAGCGATCGCCCGGTCAGCGAGAGCACCGTCTCGCCGAAGAGCTCGCTGAACGTCGGATGGGGTTGGATGAACGCCGCCACCTCGTCGACGGTCGCCTCCCAGTTGACCGCCATGTAGCCCTGGCCGAGCTGCTCGGTCACCCACGGGCCGACCAGGTGCACCCCCAGGATCCTGCCTGCGCGGCCGTCGGGCTCCTTTTCGGCCACCACCTTCACGAGTCCGTCGGTGTCACCGACGATCATGGCGCGGCCGTTGCCCGTGAACCGGTGTGACGAGACGACCACGTCGTGGCCGGCCTCCCGGGCCGCCGCCTCGGTGAGCCCGGCGAAGGCCACCTCCGGGTGGGAGTAGATGCACCACGGCACGGTTGCGGGGTCGACCGGCGTCGGGTGCTCGCCCAACAGGTCACGCACGACGAACATGCCCTCGGCAAAGCCGACGTGGGCCAACTGGGGCGTGGCGACCACGTCGCCGACGGCGTAGACGCCGGGCTCGCCGGTCCGTAGGCGGTCGTCGACGACCACGAAGCCGCGGTCGTCGACCTCGACCCGGGTGCCGACGAGTCCGGCGGCGTCGCCCCGGGGACGCCGTCCGACGGACACCACCACGAGGTCCACCTCGACCGCTCCATCGTCGCCGAACCGCACCGTCGTGGCCGGGCCGTCGGGATCGTGGCCGTGGACCTGGACGCCGACGTGTACGTCGATCCTGCGCTTCTTGAAGGCCCGACGCACCGCGCCGGCGGCGTCTGCGTCGCAGCCGGGGAGGATCTCGGGCATCGCCTCGAGCAGGGTCACCGAGGAGCCGAGGTCGCACAGCATCGAGGCGAACTCACAGCCGATGGCGCCACCGCCGATGACCGCCACCCGTTCGGGCACCTCGGTGATCGACAACAGTTCGTCGCTGGTCACGACGAGCGTTCCGTCGACGTCGAAGCCGGGGATCGTCCGAGGCGACGAACCGGTCGCCAGCACGATGTGTGGCGCCTGGAGCACCGCCGGTTCGCCTCCGTCGACGGTCACCGTGTGGTCGACCCCCAGACGGCCGGTCCCCGCATAGACGGCGACCTCCCGGCTGGCGAGCAGGCCGGCGAGCCCCTTGAACAGCCCGTCTACCACCTTCTGCTTGCGCTCCTGGCTGACCACGAGGTCGACGGCGGGATCACCGACCGTGACCCCGAACTCGGAGGCATGTCGCACGGTGCGCAGCACCGAGGCCGTCTCGAGGAGTTCCTTGGCCGGGATGCAGCCCACGTGGAGGCAGGTGCCACCCAGCTTCGACTCCTCGACGAGGCCGACGTCGAGGCCGGATGCCGAGGCGAAGAGGGCAGCGGCGTAGCCGGCCGGGCCCCCACCGATCACTACGACGTCGTGTGCGATCGCCACCCGGTCACTGCTCCCGTCTACGCGTCATTGCCCGTCTCGGCCCGCTCATCCGGCAACCAGGACCTGGACAGTGAAGGCAACGAGGATCGCCATGCCGCACGCCAGGGCCAGGGACACCAGCATCCGCGTGCTCATGGCTCCGACGGTAGCGGGCGTAGGGTCACGGCGTGCATGGATCGGTGATGCGCCTCCTCGTCGTGGTGTGCCTGGCTGGAGCCTGCGGGGGAACAGAGGTGGTGGCGCCTCCGACCACCACCGCGCCTCCGACCGCCACAGCTCCCAGCTCGGTTGTCCCCGAGGTCCTCGACTTCACGGCGACGCTGTCGGACGGCACGACCCTCGTCGGCGCCGACCTGGCCGGCAGGGACGTCCTCTTCTGGTTCTGGGCGCCCAGTTGACCGATCTGTCGCCGTGAGGCTCCGGTGGTCGCCGGGTTGGCAGAGAGCGGGGAGTTGACCGTGGTCGGCGTGTCCAGCGGCGTCGATGGCTTCGAGGCCATCGCCACGACGGCGCAGCAGCTCCACATCGACGGATTCGTACACATTGCCGACCTGGACGGATCGGTCTGGTCCCACTTCGGCGTGCTCGCCCAGCCGGCCAGCGTCGTCGTCGCCAGCGACGGGAACGTGACGGACCACATGGGCGCCCTCGACGCCGACGGGTTCACCGACCTCGTCGAAAGGGCCCGGCTGGGCACCTGACCACCCGATCCGTAGCCTCCCCATCCCTATGCGACCAACCGCTGCCGCCTGCCTGCTCGCCACCCTGCTGGCCTCGTCGTGCGCGACGGCAACGCCCCGAGGCACCGCCCTCAGCGGGACGTTTAACGCCACGGGAGACCCGACGGCCACGGGTGTGGTCCCCGACGGCGCCGTCGACCTCACCGGATCCACTCAGGTGACGGTCGTGGTCACCGACAACGCCTTCACGGACCGAATCATCCTGGTGTCCCCCGGGACCGAGGTGGCATGGGTGAACGAAGGGCGCAACGACCACAACGTGCGCCCGTCCGCCGAGGGTCCGGGACCCGGCTGGTTCGCCGAGGTCGATGTCGGAACCCTCGCCGATGGCGGGTCAGGATCGGTCACCTTCGACAGCGTCGGGGACTTCCCGTACTTCTGCTCGTTCCACGGCACCGCCCGTCGCGGCCAACGCGGCAGCGTGATCGTCGTCGCTAACTGAGTACTAGCAACCCCGCTGGACTACGGTGCGCGCCATGCATAAACGCCCCGCGATTCGCGTCCTCGTTCCCACGCTCGTCCTCGCCCTGGTGGCCACCTCGTGCGGTGGCGGGAGCGACGAGCCAGCAGCCACCACGGCACCCGCCAAGCAGTCCGTCCTCGAGACAACGACAACCGCGGCACCGACGACAACCGCGGCACCGACGACCGCGGCACCGACGACGACCGCGGCACCGACGACGACGGTGCCTCCGTTGTGCGCCGAGAACGAGACACGGACGGCCACTGCCCTCGACGGCATGAACCCCATGGCGGACACGCCAGACGAACTCGCCGCCACCATGACCGCCACCGCCGAATACGTCACCTGGCTGACCGGCGAACTCCCTGCCGAACTGCAGCCGAACGCCACCTTCCTCCTCGAATTTGGCGGTCTGCTTGCCGCGGTCTTCGTCGGCTATGACGACTTCTGGGACGCCTTTCCCGAAATAGTGGCCAGAAATGACGACTTCGAGGCCCTCAGCGCCTACGGCTTCAACAATGAACACGACGACTTCGACGCCGGCCTCGCCGCGGGGCCCATCGTCGACTTCCTCAGTGGGGAATGTGGATCGGGCCACGGCGGCGTCTTCGAAACTGCTGGTCAGGCCTTGGAGATCCTCGACGAGGTCTTCGCCGACGACTCCGGCGACGGCGACGGCGACGGCGACGGATACGACGACCCGTACGGAGATGGTGGCGAAGACTTCGTACAGCCCGAATACGAGGGCGACCTGCCCGACGCCCCGGAAGGCTTCTGCGCCAGCCTCCGGGAAGAGGCCATGTACGCATTCGTCGACCTGATGCCGCTACTCGGTGACATGGAAGGCGATGAAGAGCCCGGCGTCGATGCGTTGGCCAGCCTCTTCACCGGCATGGATCCCATCTACGGCTGGCTGGTGGAGAACGTGCCAGCTGAAATGACCGCCGATGCCGAGACGGTTCGCTCCCAGATCGCCGCCATGGCCGAAATGCTTTCCGCGATCGATCCGGAGACCGCCACTGAAGAAGAGATCATGGGAGCAATCTTCATGGCCCTTCTGGGTGGCATGGCCGAAGGCGGGGAAGACATCGAACTCGCTGGTCTCCGCCTCGACACGTTCCTCAGTCGCGGTTGTGGCGTACCCATGGGCGAGGGACCGCTCGGCATCCTCGAAGTCATAGGAGGCGACGACACCAGCGAACCGTCCCCGACGACCGAACCGCCTCCGACGACCGAGCCGCCTCCGCCGACCACCACTGTTGATCCGATGGCCGATGCCCTGATGGTGCCTGACGACTACGCCACCATCCAGGAGGCCGTCGACGCCGCCAAACCCGGCGACCTGGTCCTGATCGGCCCCGGCACCTACCACGAGGCCGTCATCGTCGAGACCGACGACATCGTCATCCGTGGCACCGACCGCAACGCAGTGGTCATCGACGGCGAGCACGAGCGCGAGAACGGGTTCATCGTCTTCTCGAACGGCGTGGCCATCGAGAACCTCACCACCCACTCGCACACCTCGAACGGCGTGTTCTTCACCGGCGACTACGGCACCGACATCATCGTTGACGGCTACCGGGCCTCGTACGTGACCGCCTACAACAACGGCCTCTACGGCATCTACGCCTTCAACGCCACCAACGGCCTCATCGAACACAGCTACGGCAGCGGCCACCCCGACTCGGCCTTCTACATCGGCCAGTGCAACCCGTGCAACGCCGTGATCCGCAACGTGGTAGCCGAGAACAACGCCCTCGGGTATTCGGGCACCAACGCCAGCGGCAACCTGATCATCCAGGACTCGGAGTGGCGCGGCAACCGGATCGGCATGGTGCCCAACACCCTCGACGGCGAGGAACTGGCACCCCAGGGCGACATCGTGATCGTCGGCAACTACGTCCACGACAACGGCAACGAGGACACACCACGCAAGAGCGCCGACTGGGACATCGGCTTCGGTGGCGGAATCGTGATCGCCGGAGGCAACGACAATCTGATCACCCGAAACCTGGTCACCGACAACAGCTATGCGGGTATCGCCGTGGCGGACTTCTTCGACGTCAACCTCTGGCTGGCCGAACGCAACACCGTCACCGACAACGTGGTCAGTGGCAGCGTCTACGACCTCTTCGTGTTGAACCTCTACCTGACACCGGCCGGCAACTGCTTCAGCGGCAACACGTTCGAAACCTCGATCCCCGCCGACATCGAGACTGCCATGCCGTGCAACGACGAAGCCGGCGCACTCGAGGAGAGCGGCGGAGCCAACCAGGGCGAGTTCGCAGTGACCGACCACACGACCATGCCCGTTCCGCCGGATCAGCCGACGATGCCCGGTGCGTTGACCGAGAAGGGTAGGCCCGCCGGCCCGCCGCCTGCGGTGAACGTCGACGCCGTCGGGGTTCCGATCCCGGGTGAGGTACCCGACTTGATTGGATCCGCAAATTGGGCGGATCCGGGCATTGAGGTGCGCGCCACCCCCGGCCCCGTCGCCGGCCAGGAGTGGACCGGACAGCTCGTTGGCTCCGGCTGGCCAGCCGGCGAGACCGTGTACTCGGTCGGCTGCCTCGGGTCCTACGCGTCCTTCGACCCGGCGCTCTGCGACTATGCGCAACCCCTGCCGATGGTTGCCGACGAGGCGGGGAACATCTCCAGCGACGTACTCACCTTGCCGACCGAGCCGAACGGCGCCTGCGCGATGGTCGGTACGAACGGGCCGGACCTCGAGCCGGGCACCGGCGACGAGGTCGGAGCAGTCGTCTGCTATGAGCCGGCCGGAGGCTAA
>ERZ651768.2261-NODE-2261-length-13505-cov-4.828344_pt1 | contig 13505 bp, 19 predicted proteins | sample MGYA00514754_ERZ651768 | MGnify/ENA metagenome assembly ERZ651768 | reverse complement strand
TGATAATCCAGACGTTTCCTCAGATGTAATAGGCATATCTAAAAAGGTAAAAGTTTATGCAGCGTGGAAGTCTAGTGGTAAAAATCCTTATTCAACATTAAGACTTGCTTTAACTAATGATTATACAACTAATGATACAATAGATACTTTTCAAAATATTATTCGTAAAGAAGTCCTAAATGATAAAATTGCAAATGCCTTTTTAAAAGAAGAAATTACACAACTAGATGAATTTAAAATAATAGGACGAACATTTGCTAAATTAAAAAAATTTGGAAAGGGAGCAATGACTTGGTTAAAAAATCTTATTGGTAAAATTATGAAAAAAGTAAAGGCCTCCCTTGAAAAAATTAAAAAACTAGGTGCAAAAATGTTTCAAACATTGTTTAAGTTTTTAGGAATAGAATTAAAAAAAGTTGAAGAATCTGTACCAAATGATATTTGGGGTTTCGTATATGGAACTGCCAATTAATGTTATCATTCGCTGAACTACTAACCGAAGATAAGGGTGGAAAGAATCTCCACCTAGAACATCTCGAAGATGAAATACTCAACTACGGTGTTGATGGTGGTCGTGCAGCCATAAACTTTCTACGTTCCCTGAGAGATATGTTGGCTGGTGCAAGTCGGTCATCTGTAAACATGACAGTTAAGTGGGACGGTGCCCCTGCAATTTTTGCTGGAATAGATCCATCAGACGATAAGTTTTTCGTTGCAAAGAAATCAGTGTTCAACGTGGAACCAAAGTTATACAAGACCAACGCAGAGATAGATGCAGACTTGTCTGGAGCTCTTAACTCCAAGTTCAAGATTGCACTTGCAGAGTTTTCCAAGTTAGGTATCGGAGGAGTTCTACAAGGGGACTTGATGTTCACCGATGACGTTGAAACCGAAACGATTGAGGGAACCAAGTATTACACATTCCAACCGAACACGATTATCTATGCAGTTCCAGTGGATTCCGATTTGGGTAGTATCATTAATAAGGCCAAAATCGGAGTTGTCTGGCACACCACATATACAGGAAACGAACTTCAAGACATGAAAGCATCATTCGGTGCAGATATTAAGGGACTAAAGAAACCGTCTACAGTGTGGATGGATGATGCAACGTATAAAGATGTATCAGGTAAAAGTACATTCAATGAAAAGGAAACTACAAAGATAACTGCAACACTGTCAAAAGTTGGTTCGACATTTCAGAAAATCAATGCACCGACGCTAAAAAAGTTCCTTGCACTACAGGACAGTTTGACAGGTGGACTAATTGGTGCGTCACTCAAAACATACAACAACAGTAAAGTTCGAGCTGGAGAGATAATCAATAATCCTAAAGCCCATGCAACTGGTTACGTTAAGTGGGTAGAGATATCCTTACAGAAACAGGTAGACAAAGCCAAAAGTGTCAAGGGTAAAGAGAAATACACTAAGACACAAAAGGAATATGTGCGAGAGTTTCGTAAGCACACAAGAAATCTGGAACAGGTTATAAAATTCCAGAACTTGCTTGTTGATGCGAAGATGCAAATAGTTAAAAAACTAAATACTGTTAAGGGGTTGACGGATACCTTCGTCAAAACCAAGAATGGATTCAAGGTAACTAATCCAGAGGGTTATGTTGCTATTGATAGAGTGAGTGGTGGTGCTGTCAAACTGGTAGACCGCATGGAGTTTTCATTTAACAACTTCACCGCTATAAAGGCATGGGATAAATGAAAACATTTAAACAGTTACAAGAATCGGAAAACGGTCAGATATACAATACCTCTCCGAAAACCTACAAAGAATGGGAAGACCCAGAAATTCTAATTGTCGGGTTTGGCCGAATGTTATATTCCCAACTCAAAGATAGAATCAATCGCTACCCCCAACAATATGCTAAAGAACTCAAGAGAGATAATTGGGGTGCAGTTCAGCATTCTATAGAAAATATGTTTTTAGTTCAGTTGAAAGCAGTTCAAGAAATTGAAAAACAGATGACTACTTCACAATGGAAACGAAGGGGAACCATGTTAAAGAGGCAAGGTAAATGAAAGCATTTAAACAACTACGTTCCGAAGTAGATGAACTCAGTGAGTTTCGATTCATCGGTAAAGCGCAACGCAAGAAAATGAAGATTCGTATGCAGAAACTTGCAAAGTCATCTGCATTTCTAGCAAAGAAAGCAAGAGCGATGAAACGTATGCCTGATGCCGCAAAACTTATGGTTCAAGCAAAAAGAGCCGCAAAGAAAATTATTCTTAAAAAATTCTATCCCAAATACAATGAAATGAGTATGATGGCAAGGGTTAAAATTGACCAAATGATTGCAACCAAGTATGGTACGATGATAGATAAGATTGCAAAAAAACAAAAACCTAAAATGAGAAAGGCTGCAATGGCAAGAGTGAAGGCAGCAAAAGAAAAATCAAAAGAAGATGCGTAACTTTATAGAACTCACCGAAGCCAAAGGTCAGATTGTATTCGCATTTGGACGATTCAATCCACCTACAACTGGGCATGAAAAACTGATAGCTAAAGTGTCTCAGCTGTCGGGTTCTAATCCTTATCGTATCTATCCTTCATTTTCACAGAATCCAAAGAAAGATCCATTACCACACGCACTCAAAGTTGGATACATGAGAAAAATGTTTCCAAAACACGCAAGGAACATCGTTGCAGATAAAGACGCAAAGACCGCGATTAATGTTGCAGTCAAACTATACGATGAAGGGTTCACTGATTTAGTGATGGTAGCTGGTTCTGATAGAGTCAAAGAGTTTAGCAGTTTACTGAACACCTACAACGGTGTCGAGGGTAAACGTCATGGTTATTACAAGTTCAACACCATTGATGTTGTGAGTGCTGGAGAACGTGACCCTGATGCAGAAGGTGTCGAGGGTATGTCTGCGTCTAAGATGAGAGTTGCAGCTGTTGAGGGAGACTTTGATTCTTTCCAACAGGGAGTACCAAAAAAGTTTCGGGATGCAAAGAAACTATACAACGATGTTCGTAAGTATATGGGTATTCGTGAAGAACGACATATGGGTGAGATGGATGAACAGGAAATGATTCGTGATGCATACCTCACAGGAAAGATATGGAATGTCGGTGATGTAGTTGAAGCAAAAGGTGTCTCAGGTAAAGTCATTCGTAAGGGAACAAACTATATTGCGTTTCATGACGAGGACGGTAAAGTTCATAAGGCATGGTTGCATGAGATTGAACTTGATGAAGATTCTTCAGTTTATAAAAAAACTGCAACAAAAGCAAAAAATAAAGAAGGCACAATATATGCTTTTGGTAGAGATAAAAAATTAGATGGACAACCAGAAGAAAAGGGTGGATATATTGTTTGGAAATTGTCACAGAATTATGCTGGCCATGCCAGGGGTGGTATTAGTAAGAAATGGGTTTATGTTAAAAAAGATTTATCATATTCTGATGCTGTCAAGTTGATGAATAAAAGATTAAAATATAAAGCTTTCAATGAAGAACTTGAACTTGATGAGAGAAACTACGCCAAGGAATACACGAACTATCAAGGAAAACCAGAACAGATTGCACGGCGGTCTTCAAGGAACAAAGCGCGTAGGGCAATGGGTGATAAAGTTAAGGTAGGAATGGATGTAGGACATAAGGACAACGATCCACTGAATAATGATCCTGATAATTTACGCAATGAAGACCCGTCCAAGAATCGTAGAGAGCCACGGTTGCGTGTAGATAAAGGTGTACCACCTCTTGAAGAAAGAGAACTTAGCGGTGCAGAGAAAGAAAAACTGAAAGGTTACGAAAAAGAGATTCCCAAGAAAGACTTTATCGACAAATATGGTAAGGAAGAAGGGGAAAGAATTTACTACGCAACCATCACAAAGATGGCCAAGGAAAACGCAGAAGAGATAGAAGAAAGTCCTATTACTGGTATATTGAGAAAAATAAATCAGATGACACATCCGAAACAATATGATGCAATCGTGAAAGCATACGTTAAATCAAGAAAGGACGATCCAAAGAAAACAACATCATTTGCCATAGACAAAATCGTTAGACAGTATAGTGGTATTGATGTACGATCTGTGATAGACTACATTAACAAATTAATCAAGAAAGGTGTTCTTCCCAAAGATTTGGCTGCAGAATATCATGGTGAAAAGATGGTAAGAGAATGGTATGAGTCCGAAACTATCAGAGAATTTTATCAAGAAAAATACGGTGACAGTTGGTGGGAAATGTTTGACGAAGTTCATAACAGAATGGTAGTGAAACTTGGAATCGGTGAAGATGAATTTAAACCACATATGATGTACGACCCAAAAACAGGTAAAGAGTATAAGGCAAATACATACGATGACCATATCCGTATGAAAAAGATGGGATATGTTCATGAAAAACCAAAGATGAAAGAACATAGAACAATTGTAAGGTTTAACGAATACAAAAACCCTAAATAATCCTACAAAGAAGGAATAAATATGGACAACATAGAAAAAATTAAAGTCGATGAGTCAGTTCAAAGAGTTGCAGATGCAATTTCTTCTTATGTTGAACTTGATGAAAAACAAAACGTTAAACTTGATGAATGGACAGTCAGTGACGTTGAAATTGCCATGAAAAAGAAATATGGTAAGGTGGATAAAGCGGCAATTGAGAAATTAAAGAAAGTTCAACACAGGGGTAATGTGGACAGGAATGACCTTGTTAAAGTTGGTCACGGTAAGTTGAATGTAGAATCTGTTGAACTTGATGAAGCAAAACCTGAGTACGAAGTTAAATATGCAAAGTCAAAAAGTGGCCCAATTAAGGTTACAAAATTTATGACTCTCGACCAAGCAAAAGAATTTCTTGCTAAAGTTAAAAAGGACGGAATGAACGGAATTATTTCTAAGGGTGGAAAACCTGTTAAAGAAGAAGTCGAGCTTGATGAAAAAACAAAATGGAAAATGGGTGATGGTAGACCAAGAGGTGGCGCTTATATAGAAAACGAAAGATTTTGGGACTTGCCTAAAGCTTCTTTAGAGTATATTATTAAAGATGCTGGGGAGGCTATAAAGGCAAATCCCAAAGCAAGAAAAGCAACTACCGGCCGCGGTAATTGGGCTGACCAAATCAATGATGCTGCCTCTGTTTTGGGATGGAGAAAGAAGAATGGTATCAAAGAAGAAGCCGAACTTGATGAAGATATTGCTACAATGGGTGCGTTCATATTCGGTGGTTTTGCTTTACTCCCCGCTATGATTGCATTTCCACTGATTGATGCAAAAATGAAAGGTAAATTGTCTGGTGGAATAGAGAAAACAGTTGGTAACATGATTTCTAAATTTAAAAAAGATAAAAATTATAAACCAACTAGTGCAGAGGTAGCTGCTAGTAAAGAGTTAGAAAAAGAAGTTAAAAAAGAAAACCCAAGTCTTTTCAAAAAGGTAATGGCAAAAGTAACAAAAATAAAATCAAAGAAAGAAGAAGCTGAACTCGATGAAGCAAAATATGAGTACGATGGTAAAGTCGTAAAGATATCTAAAAAGGAGTTTGCAAAAGTCTCTAAAGATTATAAGAACACAACTAAGGGTAAGGAGAGGATGATGGTACTTGATCCCAAAACTAAAGGTTCGATTTCCGTTCCAGTTCAGTTTGAAGAAGATGAACTTGAAGAAGCTCGTCAACTGAAAGACCCTAAGAAGGAAGTTCTGGTCGTAAAAAATAATAAGGTCATAGTTATTGACAAAAAGGATGCTAAAGAATATCTTAATAAGGGTTGGGAATTAGCTGAAGAAGCTGAACTTGATGAAGCGACAAAATTTCCACCCGATGCATATCGTATGCCTGTTACTGCAAAAAAACTTGCAAAGTATGCTGTCAAACAGAAAAAAGGCCCAACGCCAGAGGACTACAATGTTTTTATACACGCTGCAGGTCTGATGAAAATTGGTAGAATGGATCAACTTTCTAAATATGCAATGAGACAAGATACTGACGTAAGAGATAAAATCATTGATATGGTCAAGGATACACTTGGCAAAGATAAAACAGAAAAAATCTTTCCTGTTAAAATCAGAGAACAAGAAGTCGATGAATCAGTTCAAAGAGTTGCAAATGCACTCTTCTATCATGAAGCAAGAAAGCTGTCACCATCTGCAAGAGCAAAAAGAGATGCGTTGCGTGATATAGGTAAGGATAAATCTAAAGACGATGATGAGGTCAAGGCAACTGACGCAGACAGGGAGAGAGCAGACCGAAACATCATCAACAAACTCAAGAAGTCTGCTGATGTAAAAGGTAATTACGAAATCAAGTTTGATAAGGGCCCTGCAAAGAAAGTTTCTTACAAGCTTGTTCAATATGCGTTAGACAAAAATGAAAAAATGAAACCGGCAGATAAACTGAAGTTTCAAAACGAACTTACAAAGTCTTATAAAGACTTTCTGAAAGCACTAAAGGATATGTAAGATGAAATATTTAAAATCAAAAAAAGATAGTATTGAGGAATCAATACTCCAAGTGTGGGAAAAGGCTGCAAAACTAGCAGAAGTTGGACTTGACGGACGCACAAAAGAATATCGTAACCATAGAAGTCGTCTTGAACGTGCAAGAGAAAAAAGAGAATCTGTTCGTACAGAGGACAACACTCTTGATGAGAAAAAAGCAAGATATTTAGAACTTGAATTTAAAGATTCAACTACTGCTGCAAATGCATATAAACATATCAATAATAAAATAGAACCAGGCGGAAGTCAACCTTGGGATGATTTTAACCAAGAAGGTAAATCCCTTCAGTTTGATAATATGGAAGATGCTGATAGTCTGATGAAGGAACTAAAAAAGAAATTTAAGTTCAAAGTTTATGAAAGAGAAATGAACGAAGCAGAGGGTGATAAAGAGGCATATCAAAAGTTTTTTAATAAAGCCCTCAAGAAATTTGGAATAAACTCTCCTGCTGATTTAAAATCGGATAAGGAAAAGAAAAAGTTCTATGACTACATCGATAAAAATTGGACAGCAGACCATGAAGAATCTGTTAAGAAAGAAAATTATGATGTTGGAACACCTGAGAATACAAAGTCAAAACTTAAAGCAACTCCAGGCCAATCAGCAGAGGAATGGGAAGAGCAAGTAGAAACCATACAAAAGAAAAACGTAAGTATGCGTGAAAGACTTGCACAGATATGGGGCATGGACGAAGGCTCTAATCCTTTTGCACCACAAAAAAAGAAAGAAGAAAAGACTCCCAAAAAAACTATGACGGGGGAACCTGTTACTAAGGTAAAAGTTGACCCAAAAATTGACGATAGATAATGATAGATAATGAAGAATTTTGTAGAACTAACTTCGGTAAATAAAGAAGATTTACCAACAATATATTGTGACATGGATCAAGTTCTTGTAAATTTATTTAAAGGTGCAGAGAAGGTTTTAGGATATCCTTTAGATTCTTATAAAACTCCAGAACAAAAAGAGGATAGATGGAAAAAGATAAATGCAGTCAAGAATTTTTGGAGAGATTTAGAGTGGATGCCTAGTGCAAAAAAGTTGTATCAGTTTATTACAAAATATGATGCAAAAATATTGTCAGCATATACAAATAAAGATCCCAATTCTAAGATAGGTAAAATGAAATGGCTGGACAAGAATACAAAGCTTAAGAGGAAAGACATACATTTAGTGCTAAGATCGCAAAAACAAAATTATGCGATTAGTGATGGAAAATCTAACGTATTGATTGATGACCACCCTAAAAATATAAGGGAATGGGAAGCAAAAGGTGGAATCGGGATATATCATACCTCTGTTAGTAAAACAATGGGTGATCTTAAACGATTGGGTTTCAAATAATTATAAATAATCAAGAAAGAGTTAAGGAGAATTAAAATGGGTTTATGGGGAGCTACAGACGCAGATGAGTCACAACCAAAGTATTTGACCGATGCCGAAAAACTAAAGGTATTTGCAAACACCCACGGCTGGGTTATGGAAGCAGGCACCACTGAAAGTGGTAATGATAACACTTATGCTGATCCAGAGGTTTTGGTCGCAATTGGTGATTTAAGTGAATCAGCCAAACTCAATACAGCAGACATTCTTACTATTGATTGGAATAGTACCACAGCTGATAAGTCGGATGGGTTTACTCTAGGTGTTACAGTAAGGTGGAACGAAGCAGTTGAAGTTAATACTGTTGGCGGAACACCTTATGTTTCTGTTACCAACAGTAATGCTGGTTCGGGTTCTGGTCGTGGGCCACATCTCTTGGCATATGCAAGTGGTACTGGTACACACGAACTTGTATTTGAACTTGCAATTGCCGCCGCAAATGCTGCTACTAATGCAGATGATGTGATGAGTGTTGCTGCTAATGCGATGAACTTGAATAGTGGTTTAATGACTTCAATTTCTACAGAGCATATTCTCCTAGAATCTGGTTCAACTGATTCTGGTGATGCTGATGCAGAGTTCTTACGAGAAGAGACAATGGGTGATTTCTTGAACCAAGAAATGAATACTGCTGCTGTTATAACGAGCGTTTCGGGAATTGGTTCTGCTGCTGGTACTGTTACGGTAACTGCATAATAAAAACTGTTATAAATAGATATATAATAAAAGTAGTGAGGTGAAAATCTCTACTTGACTTGGAGTATAAATAATGATAGACGAAGAAACGATTGAAGATCGTATGAAAGTTCTGGATGAAGATATTCAGAAAATAAATGAACAATTAGTAGAATTGGAGAAAAAAAGAGTAGAAGCTCTATCAATGTTAAATGCATTGAGTGGTGCAAGACAACAATGTGCTAATTTTCTCGCACAGATTAATGATGGTGGTCAGACTTCTGGCCAAAGTGATGTTAGTCAAGAGGATGAAGATGAAACTTAGTTACATCTAATTTTTAATACTAACAGTAGCATTCCCTAAGACAATTAAGTTGAGGGGTTTTAACTATAAGGAGAGGCCAAATGGCTGACAAGAAAATTACCGCTCTTACAGACTTGAGCACAGGCGTTGCTGGTGCTGACCTTCTTCATGTTGTAGACGATCCGACAGGAACGCCTATTAACAAGAAGGTTTCTGTGACAAACTTTATTAACAACCTTCCTTCTTTTATCGGGTTCTCGAACTCGTATGAAGATATTTCTGATGGTACTCAGACTGCACTCAGTATTACACACGCTGTAACATTGTTAGAGACAGCTGGTTCTAATGCAACGACTCTTGCTGACGGAACAGTAATCGGGCAGTTGAAGGTTATCATTAATGATACGGATGGTGGCGCCTCAGAATGTACACCTGCTGACGCATTGGGTTTTGTTGACATCGACTTTGTAAACGATGGCGACACAGCAACCTTGATGTGGACAGGAACATCTTGGGCCGCGCTGGCTTCAGTTAATGTTGCCGCTGATGACGGACTGATTGAAATCGCAACTGACTAATCTCAGTTACGGTTCATCACTTTGGATGGGGGGAGTTTTCTCCCCCTTTCCTTTAAATTAATGGGTAAGAAGTATGCAATCATTTAGAACATTCTTTAAAGAAGCAAGTGGTTTTCCTACAGGCCCTGTAGGTGAACATCCAAATAATCTAGCTGGTAGTATAGAAATCAATCCAGCTGCACTTGGTAATCCCAATGTTGTTAGGAGATTAAATGCAGTCATTGGTGCAATTGCAAATATGGAATATATTATGCCTGAACACGCACTTCATCGAATGAAAGGCAGTTTGGAAAAAATTGGTATAAGTTTTGGTGCTTATCCAGAAATGATGGATGAAAGTGGTTCTTTTGAATTACCCCTTACATTATACGGTGGACGTTTTGGTAAAGATGGAAATACTCCAGCAGATGAGTTTTTGAATGATGATGGTATTTCAAATATGGTAGAAGGTGGCTTGACATTGAAGATAAAGTACGAAATGATTAATAACAATTCGTGCAGGGTGTTTGCCAAAGTCGAATAATGTATGAGAGGATAACCTCCGAAAATGTTGTCATGTTCGCAATTAAACATTATGACAATCCACAATGCGAGGGTGAAAAAGAATTTCAAGATGACTTAAAACGATTTAAGTACATCAAACGACTCCTAAGAAAATATTACGATACAGGTGTTTTAAAAGAACGTCTGTTACTCAATCACATTATCGTTCTAAAAAATGTATTTGGCCCAGAGGCATCTACTACACTTTTATTATATAAAATCCAATCCGATTATTGGCCTGCACTCAAGTCATTTTTATTATTCCTAAATAGTATCACTGAATACGAATTACCTGAAGTCGATGTCGATAACAGGATACTAAACGCATTGGAGCAACTATAATGGGAAGAGCGATAGACTTATTTGTTACCTATCGATTTTTAAGATTACTTACGACACCGTTTGAAAAGACCGATGCATTTAAATTTGGTATTATTGATGAGAAAGGTAATCGTATTAAACTTCCCAAGTCTACTAAACCAGCAGTAGAACTTTCAACCTCTGAACTACAAGGCGCATATACCATACTGCATAAGTTGGTATTTAACATCAAAAAACTTTTTAATAAAATACCCGGCCTCAGAACGAAGGTTGGGACTTATGCAGCTGCACTATTCCTACTTAAAGATACATTTAAGGAATCTGTTGATGACCCTGATATGTTTGAAAAAGAATTTGTTAAATTTCTCAAAGAAAATAATATAGAAATGGATGATGAAATCTCTGAAGAAGTTATCGGTTTTGGTGAGGTATTGCCCAAAGGAGAGTATGTTCTAATTAACGATATACTAAATAAGGAAGAAGAAGAATTGTCTGCAAAGAAAGGTGATAAAGTTATCGCATACGATGATGAACCACCAATAGATACAATTTTGGGTGTGGAGATATTTCCTGTTATTCATGTAAAAACCCAAGAAAAGATTTATGTTAGTTTAGAGGATATTAAAAATGGCTAAATGGAAAGAAGTTAACATCTATACAGGTCTGGTGGTCGATGAGGATGCACCAACAAATGCAACTGGAATTGCTGTTGCTGGAACAGGTGATGACAGTTCAGTAGTTGTCGTTAAGAAGAAGAAAAAGAAAGGAATCTATGACGGACGGACAAAAGAATATCGTAACCATAGAAGTCGTCTTGAACGTGCAAGAGAAAAGAGAGAATCTGCTCGTAAAACGAAACAAGAAGGATTCACCAATTCAACTCTTACAAGATTAACTCAGTTTAGTCGTGAGTCATATCTTGAAGAAGACAATATTCAAGCACTTAGAGACATTGTAAAAAGTAAAAGTGCAAAGTCTTTAAAATTCAAAGACGGTAAAATGAAAGTTGATATGTTTACTGCATCAGCAATCGTACAAGTATTCGATGCGGTCAAAGATGCAAACAAGAAAAAAATGGAAGTTATGCTCAACGGAAAGAAAGCTCAATTTGTGAAGATGGCTGACTTTGCAATGAAACAGGTAAAGAAATAACCTATGAAAAGTTTTAGTTATTACACTGAATACGTCAATGCATCAGTACCAGCCTTTGCAGTAGGCGGTGCAAGTACAGGCCCAGGCATGGGTCAGTATAGTCCTGTCGCAGATCTAAGTCCAGAAAGAGATTTCAATACAACAAAAACTGTAAGCACAAAGAAAAAGAAAAAGAAGAAAACGGATGAAGAACGTATGAAAAGTTTTAAGCAAATTCGTATTCCAGAAGCAAAATTATCAAAATATATAGTGAAACAAAATCCAAGTAATAAATTGTGGTATGCATTGGGCCATGTTGGACGCAATCAATGGATGCCTGTATCAGATGGGTTTAAAGATAAATCTAAAGCAGAGAAATGGGCACAGTCTCAGTCAAAAGTGGACAAAGCTGCGGGTAAAGAAGTTGGTGGGGTATGAAACAATTTAAATTAAAGGGGAAAATAATATGCATATTATAACGTGGGCAAAAGATAGATTGCTCGAAAGAACAACATGGGACGGTGGAGTTTGTGTTGCATTAGGATTTTTAGTTCTATTCATGGCACCACTCGCAAAGATTGTTGCTGGAGCCGCAATCGTATACGGCGCATGGACAATATGGAAGGGTGAGTAAATGTTTGGGTTGAGAATTTATATAATGGTTGCAGTAGTAATAGCAGTTGGTGGTGCAGTAATGAGTGCTCGTGCATACTACAAAGAAACACAGGAACGAATTGCAACTTTGCATAAAAATAATGCAAAAATGGAAGTTGTACAACAACAAAACGAAGTAGTACTGAGAAGTTTGACTTCTGAAGCAACTAGATTAAATGAACTTAACTTCAATTTACAAGAAAATTTGGATGCTGCTGAAGATTATAAAGATGAGTTAATCGGAAAATTACAAAAACACAACTTAACTCGTTTGTCTTACAAGAAGCCAGGACTAATAGAAAAAAGGATTAATAATGGAACACAGAGTATATTTGATTCTCTTGAGTCTCTTACCTCTATTTCTTCTGAGTAGTTGTTCTCTCTTACCTAAACAAAAGGAGATAATAGTTCAGACAGTAGAAGTTGAAAAACAAATACCCTTGCAACTACAACCAAAACCGTTGCAGTTTAACAGTGTATATTGGCACGTTGTTACAAAAGAAAATTTTGATGACTTCATGGAGAAGTTCAAAAAAGAGAATGGTGAAGCGTGGGTATTTTATGCGATAAGTGTTAGGTCATATGAAAGTATGGCTCTTAACATGGCGGAGTTAAAAAGATACATAGAGCAACAGAAACAGATTATTGTATATTACGAGGAAGCGGTCAAACCTAAAGAACCACCCTCTGTAGAAGAACCAGAGAAAGCAAATTTTCTGAAAAAACTTTACGAGGCAATAACACCTAAAAAGGAAGAGGTTAAAGAAACTATAAAGGAAGAACCAGATGGGGAAGTTCAATAAACTACTAGACGCAACATATCATCCACCTAGAAAATGGGTTTTAAACTCGTCACTATCTTATGATTGTGACCTTCTTACAGAAGTAGAAATAAGTGTGCTTAAATCAGTCGGCATTAAAATTACAAAAACGGGAAAAGTTACTGTACCGAAAGGATTTGAAACGGATATGGCATCTGTCCCTAGAGCATGTTGGATGTTTATTGCACCCTTTGACGTTGCGAGAGCTGCCGTTATTCATGACTTACTTTATAAAAACATACGTCAACATAGATGGTATGCACAACGGGCAGACAGTAGAGGCGATTGGCCTGCATGGAGAGAAACTAAGCTTGAACTGGATCTTATAAAAGAAGCAAAATCAAGTGGATTAGAGGGAGATGATGATTTGATTGTTTTTTGCGATTCAACTAATTCTGATTGGTACGTTAGTTACATCGACCAAGACTGGACATAGGAGAATGACATGAGTGGAATTATTGGAGGAGCAGGAAGCAAGTCTGGTGTCATCGGTGAGACTGAACTGGATTATGAGGAAGGGACACATACTGTAGTTTCCATCAATGATGATGGTACTTCCTTTGCGATGGATAGTTCTTATCAAACACTTAGGTACACAAAAATTGGGAGAGTAGTTCATTGTACTGGGTA
>ERZ651768.2260-NODE-2260-length-13510-cov-1.991067_pt1 | contig 13510 bp, 12 predicted proteins | sample MGYA00514754_ERZ651768 | MGnify/ENA metagenome assembly ERZ651768 | reverse complement strand
TGAAGGAAATTGAAAACCTGGAGCCTGAATCCTTCGACCATATTGTGTCCAATCCTCCTTATCGGAAAATCCAGACAGGGAGGATCAACCCCGATTCAGGAAAAGCTTTGGCCCGGCACGAACTGTCCCTTAATATGAATTCCCTTCTGGACAAATCTGCTCCACTTCTGAAAAAGGGGGGCCAAATAAGCCTTGCCTATCCGCCTGAGCGAATGAGCGAAGTCCTGCGGGAATTGGAATGCCGGAGTTTATATCCTCGTCAAGCCCGTTTCATTCATGGCAATTTCCAGGCTCCTGCAAAAATATTTCTGGTTTCTGCCCTTAAGGGAAAAAAAACCGATTTTGCCGTAGCCCCCCCGCTCGCGGTTTATAATAATGATGGAACGTATTCAAAGGAGGCGGAGAGTCTCCTCCAGCAATGAGCAATGTCTTTATCTTGCGGGCAAACATTCTCTCGGCTCAACGAGCCATAGCTATCTGCCTCCCTCGCTAGAGGGTGGAAGGAATTTATGCTTCCTTTAATTATATTGACCGGCCCAACGACTTCAGGCAAAAGTGAAACCGCCCTGGCCCTGGCCCGGAAACTGGACACGGAAATCATCAGTGCCGATTCTATGCAGGTCTATAAATATTTCGACATCGGCACCGCTAAACCCTCGCTGTCGGCAAGGGAGGAAATCCCCCATCATTTGATCGATATTCTTGATCCTGATGAGGAATTCAACGCCTTCGATTTTAAATTACGGGCCTTGAAAATCATCGGTGAGCTCATGGATCGTGATAAAATTCCCATTCTGGTTGGCGGCACCGGATTGTATATAAAAGTCCTGACCGAGGATTACGATTGCGCAGAAGGAGGTTCTCCTGAAATCCGGGAAAAAATCCGGCAAGACATCCGTGATCAGGGCGTCGAAAGAGTATATCGGGAACTTCAGCGCGTTGACCCCGAATACGCCGCAAAAATTTGCGAAACAGATTCCCTGCGCATCGAACGCGCTTTAGGAGTTTATCTGGATACCGGAAAACGTTTTTCAGAATTTCACGATGGAGACTCCCCGGCCCCAAGCCAATTTCCCATCCACACTTTCATTTTGGAGAGAGAACGGTCGGAACTGTATTCCCAAATCGATCAGCGGGTGGATAAAATGATTGAGGAGGGACTGGCCAATGAGGTCCAAAGCATTTTAGACCGTAGCTACAGCCCGGAACTGAAACCCTTCAAAAGTATCGGTTATGCGCAAATGGTTCAATACCATCAAGGCCAGTTGACCTTGGACCGCGCGGCCTATGAGATAAAAAGGGAAACCCGGCATTATGCCAAAAGACAGTTGACCTGGTTCAGAAAAATGAGAAACGCCCAGTCCCTGCCAGCAAACCAAAATGACACTCCCGAATCCCTGAGAGATAAATTGCTCTCCCTCCTGCCCAAGGTGTCCGCTTGCTTCCTGGCTATTTTCCTGTGTCTTGCTCAAACAGGTTTTGCCGAAAACAAGGACCAACGTTATGAAGAAGCTAAAAATCTTTTCCAGAAAAAAGAATGGGCCAAAGCTAAAAACAGGCTCCTGGCCCTGCAAAACCAATTACCGAATTCTGTGGAAGCCAAACGCGCCCGGTTTTTACTTGCCCTCATTCACGCCGGGCAAGGAAAACCGGAAGAGACCATAAAGCTTCTCGAACCATTGATCAAAAATTATGACGATGTGGGAGACTACATCCGGTTCCATTTAATCCAGGCACAAGCACAATCCGGAAAATATAAAATAGCCCGGGACCACGCTTTGGAATTCCTGAAACTCACCCCCAATACCCTTCTCTATCCCAAAGTTCAGTTGATTCTTGCGGAGGCACAAATTCAGTTGGGGGAAAAAGAAGCCGGAATGAAAACGCTGGAAGAAACCATTCTGATAACTACCAAGGATTTCAGGTACCAGAAATTTCGCGAATTTCTTCCTGAAATGATTTTCAAACTGGCTGAAATCCAAGAGAAATCAGGAAAGCTAACGGAAGCTTATTTGAATTTTCGCCAGCTTCACATCCAATATCCCAACCATGAGCGGACCCCGGAAGCTGAAACAGCACTCGACCGCCTTTCAGCTTTGAAAACGGTTAAAGAGATCCCCCTTACTTTGAGGGAACATACCGACCGCATCCAGGGATTGTTTGAGAATGTCCGTTATAAAGAAATCATCCAGGAAATCCGGGAAATCCAGAAGGGAGACAACCTTGTACCGGGGCGATTTTATTTTTTCCTCGCCCAGGCGCAGGGGGGACTGAAGGACCGCAAAAAAGCCAACGCAGCTTTGAATCAATTTTTGAAACTTTATCCCCACCACGCAAAGGTGCAAAATGCCAAGTTTAACATCGGCAGAAACCTTTGGAACCTTGGCCAACCCATGGCGGGGGCTAAATATTTTCTGAAAGTCACTCAGGAAGCCCCTTCTTCAGAACTTGCGGTGAAAGCACAGTTTTTTCTTGGAAAGATTTATGAAGAACGCAAAAACTTTCCCGAAGCCCTGAAGAATTACAAAACTGCTTTGGAAAAATATCCGCAGGAATATTACGCGCAATGGGCCGGCTGGCGGCTGGGTTGGATTCATTATCTCGATGGAAAATTCGAGAAAGCGTTCAACCAGTTTCAGGAAGTAGCCCATCGTTTTCCCGATGGATCATTTATCGAATACAACCTGTACTGGAGCGCCAAGTCCGCAGAAAAACTGGATAAAAAGGATGTGGCGCGCGATTTGTATGCCAAAGTTGTTGAGTTTTACCCCTATACATTTCACGGTATCCGTGCGAAAGACAGGCTCAGCGCCCTGGGTGTCAACCCACTCCTTAAAAATCAAACTCAATCTTCATCTGCGGGAGAAAAAGGTCAGCAACTCGGCCGACCTCTCAGTACACGGGAAAAGTTTCATTACATCCGGGCAAACGAACTGGCCAAACTTGGGTTGACGCGGGAAGCACGGAACGAAATCGGCGAATTGCAGAAAACGGTGCGCAAAAACCTGACCGGGGTTTTATGGCTTTCCCATCTTTATCATAAGGCTCAGGGCTATGCGGAATCCCTCAGGCTTTTGCATTTATATAAAGATTTCACCACCAAGCCCAAGGAAAGAAATCTTTCATCAAAATTCTGGAAGCACTTCTTCCCTCTCGCTTATGAAGAAGCGGTTTTGGCATATGCCAAATACCGTAAGGTGGATCCCTTTTTCGTAAACGGAATCATCCGCCAGGAAAGCCTTTTTGACAGTCAGGCGCTTTCCCCCGCCGGGGCTCGTGGTCTCATGCAAATTATGCCGGCAACCGGGAAAAAACTTTACCCGAAAACCAAATTGAAGAAACCTTTTGAGACCGATGCCCTCTTTGACCCTGACCTGAATATCCGGCTTGGGGTGAAATACGTCAGTCAATTGAATAAACGGTTCGGCAAAAACGGGATGCATATCCTGATTTCATACAATGCGGGACCCCATGTCCTGAAAAAATGGCTGAAACGATTCGGACATTTAAGCGATCAGGATGTATTCATAGAATCCATCCCCTACCCGGAAACCCGCCGTTATGTCAAACATGTGCTGAGAAACCTGGGCATCTACAAGGCGCTTTATTCTCCCTCCTGAAAGTTTTCCCCTCATTGGCAATTGCCATTTAATCCCAGCCATAAAGACGTTATAATGCCGCAAACTTCAAAGAATTTTTCATGAAATCAAAAGTCCACTTACAAAAATTAGAAGATTATTCGCTCGATAGGGTGGAACAGTTTGTCCGGGACTCCCTGGAGGTCTTGGATCCTGAAGCGTCCATGTTCAGTCCGGACCAGAAGGTTCTCTTGAAACCCAATCTTTTAAGAGGTTTCAAACCCGAACGCTGTGTCACCACCCACCCTGTGGTGGTGGAAGCCGTGTGCCGCGTTCTCAAGGATCTATCGGTCAGCCAAATCGTTATCAGCGACAGTCCCGCCCTGGGCAGTTTACCTGCAGTGGCTGACAAAGCCGGGTATGGCTTGCTGGAAAAAAAATATGGGGCACAGATCCTGCCCTTGACTGACCCTATCCCTTTTGAAAATGAAGAGGGCGTTCCGCATCTAAAAATAGCCGGTTGCCTTGAACAATATGACAGAATCATCAATCTGCCTAAGGTTAAGTCTCATTGCCAGATGACGATGACGCTGGGCATCAAAAATCTGTTCGGACTGGTTATCGGTAAGCGCAAACCAGTTCTTCATTGCCTGGTAAAAAACGACAAAATAAAGTTCGGAAAAATGTTGATAGACATCGCTCGACATGTCAATCCCTGCCTTACAATCGTGGACGGCATTCAGGCCATGCAGGGTCAAGGTCCTCTCAATGGGACCGCCTACCCCCTTGGAGTGATGGGTGCATCAACAGACATGACCGCTTTGGACAGGATTTTTGCCGACCTCCTAAACATACCTCTGGACAAGGTTTACGCCCTGCAGGCGGCCAGGCTCAAACAATTCGGACAGTTTCACTTGGAACACATGGAGATTTCAGGGCCTGCGGATTACAGGTCGCTCGCCGTTAAAGATTTTAAACAGGCTTATCCGCTGGATATTACCTTTAATCCGTTCCGATTACTCAAATCATTTTTTAACCAGTTTTATGAAATTGGAATCAAAGAACCGGGCCACGCCCGGTGGGAACGAAGCAAAAACTTAATTAGGCCAAGATAACTCTTTGCTCGCCCAATTCAGCTATTGCTAGTCAGCCCTACGCCCAGTAGTGTCGAAGTTGACCGAGCAACAACCCAGATCCAGCCCGGTCTCTTTTTTATTTAAAAAATATTTACCTGGATGGATAAAGTTGATAACCTTGTTGCCTTCTCTCCGGGTTCCAACCAGGCCCGAGGATCTTAATATGGAAAGATGATGGGAGGCCTGGGGTTGCCCCATGCATAAAGACCGGACAATTTCAGAAACGCTCTTTTCCCCTTTAAGCAATAACTGGACGATTTTCAACCGGGTTTCATCCCCCAATGCTTTCAGGATTCTGGCGCATTCCCCGGAATCTGTGGTGTGCTCTCCCATAAAACCAAGTATATGGGCTCCTTCTATCGCGTTCAAGTCTAAACCCTCCACTATTGCCAGAGAATTATGAGCCAAGAGACTTTGAACCCGCAAAAATGGGTAGAGCACTATGCAGATATGATGTACCGTTACACCCTTGTCCGGGTTAAAGATCCGGAAGTGGCTGAAGAACTAGTTCAGTCGGCGTTTTTCGCCGCGTTAAAGTCGCAGAACTCCTTTGCCGGTAAATCATCGGAAAAAACCTGGTTGTTCGGAATCCTGAAACATAAAACTATGGATTATTTTAGAAATTCCAAAAAAATATTTCTATCGACCTGACTTCGGAGGAAGACCAGATTCATTTTGATGCCTCCGGGCACATGGTTCCCAAGCCGGGAAACTGGAACCTGGACCCCGAAAAAGCGGCTGAAAATAACGAACTTGCCCAGATTCTGGCACAATACCTGAGCAGGTTATCGGATAAATTTCACCGGATATTTGTCCTAAAAAAAATGGATGGGATGAGTTCCGAAGAAATCTGTAACGAATTCAATATTAAACCGACCAATTTATGGGTCATCTTGCACCGAGCCAGAAACCAGCTCAAGCTGTGCCTTGAATCGAACTGGTTTAATGCCAAATAGCGAAATAGGATTTTTATGTTTAAAGGAATGATGAAAGCATTTGAAATGTCCTGCGAGGATGTCTATCCGCTGATTTCGGAAAGCCGGGACCATTCCCTCCCTTTTTTTAGCCGGATGCGGTTGAAGATGCATTTGGCTATATGTGGGCTCTGCGAAATTTACCAGAAACAATTGGAAATCCTTTGTAGGATAGCCCGGTCGCTGGGAAAAGATGAATCCAAAGCACTTGAAGAAATCAGCTTGAAGCCTGAAATAAAAGAAAAACTTCAAAAATGGATCGAAGAAAAAAAATAACCAGAACCTTTTTAGGAGAATACTAAATTGGCGGAAAAAATCACAAAAACCGAAAGCGAATGGCGGGAAACCCTGACCGAAGAGCAGTTTCAAATCTGCAGAAAAAAAGGAACAGAGCGGGCCTTCAGCGGCAAACTCTGGGATTGCCATGACCGGGGAATCTATCATTGCGTATGTTGCGACGCGCCCCTATTTTCCTCCATCACTAAATTTGATTCCGGCACGGGGTGGCCGAGCTTTTACCAGGCCATCACTCCCGAAAATATCGCCACCGAACAGGACTCGCTCTTCTTTATGCGGAGGACGGAAGTGTTATGTAGCAAATGCGATAGCCATCTGGGCCATGTCTTTGAAGACGGACCGAAACCTACCGGGCTTCGTTACTGCATCAATTCCGCCTCTCTGGTTATGCATAAGACGGCATCCACCTGATTCCTTCCCGGAAAAAGGTTACTCGGCAGAGAAAACCCGGGTTTCGGGATGAAACGTGTACCAGGCAAACCAAAACCCCACTACAGAAGGCATCTGCCGGTCGTTTTCATCCCGGATGACCGCCGTCCTGGTTTTGCGGTCATAAAAAATACGGATGGGTGTTTTGCCCAGGACATCCCTTACAGGGGATTTCACTTTTTCCAACTCGGAAAAAGGATACGCTTTAAAAATCTTGCCTGATTTTATGCCAATCACCTTTTCTTTAGGATGGTACTTCTTGTTCGTTGCGTTCACACCAAACATCAATCTCTTGCTGGTTTCGTAACCCTGATAAGGATCCCGGTCATAATCCCTCCGGTAGCCCGTATCATCAGACAGGACCCGGGTTTCCGGGTGCATGGCTTTCCAGCTCTCCCAGTTCGTATGTGTGGAAGGAAGCAGTTTTAAACGGGCACCGGTCAGGCTACCGGTCACCGCTTCCGATTTAATTTGCGACCAGAGGCTTTCCGTTTGATGATCGTAAAGCAACATATCGCTTTGGTAGAGCAGACCCGAAACCCCAAAAGTAAGCTTGCGCCCGTTCACTTTGGTGTCAAACACCATCCCTGTTCCGCAAAGGGGACAATAGGTCACCACCATTGATCCGCCCCCAATACGATCATTGACGATTTCATGCCAGTTCAAGATTTTAATGGGATACGCCTTCGCCTGACCATTCTGAACAATTCCCAGAATACGGTCACTCTTTTTTAAAAACGTTTGACCGGCTTCCTCTGCAGATATAAATTTGGGATGGAGAATGGCAGGGATTCCGTCCTTTCCCGGTCCGCCATCATAAATATCATCGACAGGAATGCTGTGGCGAGAAGTGTCAAATCCGCAAAGTGCAATAACTGCAAATAATCCGCATAATGTTTCTAAAAAATAATTTCCTGTCAGTTTCAGCATAGAAAGACCAACCTAAATTAAACTTTCCGACCACTCGCCGTGGAGGCAAATAGCGTGGGATTCTTCCTCCGCCTTTACCCGTACCGGGCATGAAATTTATGGTTGAGATACCACGCATGCCCTGAAAGGGTACAATAGGCCATCAAACCATCTACCTGCGGAGGTTCTCCGGTTAGTCGGTCCATCCGGCAATCCCTTACACCGGGAATCCGTTAAAGAGCTACTTAAAATATTTGGCCCTCAAACAGGATCGCAGTTCAACTTTTCAGCCATTTGTTGCAAAGCCTCCGAAAACACGGCGTGAAGTTCGGAACGAATTTTTTTTGAATCGTATTCCACCATAGAGCCGCCGCCGTTTAAAAATTTCACCTGCGCGTCAACCTTAAAACAAGCGGATCGTTTTTCTTGTCCTGTAGATACCTGCAATAACATGAGTTCACAGAATTCAATGCCCGCCTCCACGGATTGAACCAGTTGCGGATTAATTTGAAATCCCCGGTTCTGCAAGTGGTCGCTAATTTCGAGCACTTTTTTAAACTCATTACCGGCCTTTTCAAAATCCTTATCGAGCACAAACTGGAGGGCTTTCATCATGGCCAGTTCCTTGTTGCCCCGGAAATGGGAATGGGGAGCCGGTTTTTTAAAATACAGGTTGTCCAAATCGATCAACAGGCCGATGGCATTTTGCCGGGTCTTCTTCCGAGACAATGGATTATCAGAGAGAAGCCCCCTGTTTTCCGGATTAATTTGTTCGGAAATATAAAACCACGCCAGTGTCTTTAGTGCCAGCGGCCGGGCTGCAGCTCCATTTAAGATGGCACGTTCAATATGGTTCAGGCCAACGAGCCGAAGATCTTTTCCTCCCTGCATGATCAGGTTTCCCAATCCTCCAAGCCGGCTGTTGCCATATCGATACATTCCGAGACCGAAATTGGCATCGGCAAGTTTTGGGTTTAAAAAAAGAGCCTTTTCAAGATGGTTATCGGCCTGAAACCCATTGATCAAGGCAATAATAAGGTTGCCTTGTCCATATTCAAAGATACCGATATAACCTTCCGCCGCACCCAGGTACAAATTCGCCTGGGCCTCCTGGTCGGGCGTCATGGAGGCAGAGTCCAGAATGTCATGGGCTAAATCTTTTACCCGCCTGCTGTGATACAAGAAATCTTTTGTTATTTTTTTATCCTGGTATTTGCTGGTGAAAGCCAGCGTATGGCAAAGCTCCCCCAGCAAACCCGCGTAATTAAAATGGTACTTCATCAATTCAACGCGGTTTTCCAGGGAAGGAACCGCAGACTCCAGACGGTTGATTTCGCCCGCAAACCGGGCGAACCACTCATCAAAATGGTAGTACATGGAATCCTTAAGTGCCAGGGGAGCCATTTCCTCGGCGGTCAGATTGTTCGATCGGGCGTTGGTGACGAACGGTTCCTGTGCCTTTGCAGGGGCCAAGGCAAAAAACAAAACTCCCGCCAGAAGGAAACAGTGAAAGATTTTTTTCCTTGAAATATTTTCAGGCATAAACAAACAGAATCACAAACCGGGTTTTGCGGGGCGGCGAATGAGAAGCTGGCGAATCTGCCCGACCCGCTGATAATCTTCCACCTTCATAAACAGTTTTTCGGCCTTCTTTAAATAAGGGAGCGACTTGTCCGGATCAGATAATTTTTCGCGATATAATTTCCCCAACATCAAATGTCCGTCCGCAAAATCGGGCTTGATCCGCACCACTTCCCGAAACGCCATGCAAGCTTCTTCAAACATCTTTAAATCCATGAGAGACAAACCAAAGTAAAATTGAACCTGAACCGAGTCGGGCTTGAGGGCTACGGCCTGCCTCATATAATCCACTGCCTGGGAAATTTGCGAGTTCATGCGACAAGCGATGCCCAGGTAATAATAAACGTTGGAGTCTTGAGATTCGACATGAATAGCCCGGTTCAACACCTCCATGGCCAACTCCAACTCACCCTGCTTAATATAGGATGCACCCAGGGCCGTATAGGAGTGAATAAATTCCGGGCTGATGTCTATCGACTTTTTGAAAACCCATACGGCCTTATGCAGGGCATCAATGTCATTTTCCTCCATACAGCCATAAGCGACCCCCATATTGTAAAACGCATCCAGAAAATCAGGTTTAAAACCCTGGGCCATCCGGTAGGCATCCACCGCTCCCTGGTACCAACCCAGACCCTGAAGCCGCAAACCTTCTTTCAACCATTCATCGGCGGCTTTGTTTTTGTCATGAACCTCTTCCTTGGACCGGTATAACTGATGCGCCAGAGCCGCTCTCTGGAAATCATTCTGGCGGATATAAAGTTGCTCCGCCCTTTCCAGATATTTGACGGCCCGTTTCGGATTCCGCAGTTTTTTGAGGTGAAGCGTCCCAAGCTGGTAATAGCCTTCCGCGAATTCCGGCCACACCCGCACCGACCTCTTTAAGGCCTGGCGTGCTGAGGTATGATAACCGTACTCCATAAACGCGGTGCCAAGAAGTCCGCAAATCTGGGCGAAGGTTTGAGTCGGTGCAACCGCATTCTTATCAGAAACCTGATATTGGTCACGGTTTCTTCCCAACCGGTCAAAGATGAAAGTTAGCCAATAATCCGCCACCGCGAAATCTTTTGCCATGGGTATGGTTTTTTTTAGTGCGGCGAGCGATTTTTTTTCCTTGCCGGAAACCCAATAGGCCGTACCCAGATCAAAATAGATTTGCGGATAATTGGGTTTGAGCCGAACCGCCTTGCGGTAATGCTCAATTTCCTCGCGGGCATTTCCCATCGCCCCGTAAATATGTCCAAGAAGGTGGTGAACGGGATAAGCATTGGGGCTCAGGTGCAATACATCGTGGCAAACGCCAACTGCTTCCCAATAAAAGCCCTGGGCCGTGAGCTTGATCGCCTCCTCAAACAAATCAATGTCATCCCAGGGATAAGGCAGGAGGTCTTCGATCACCTGCACCAGCCTTGGCACCGTCAGCTCGATACCCTGAATGGCTTCAAACCGCTCCACCAACTCGGGATTACTACCCCTGAGCTTTTCCCCCAAAGTGAAAAGCCCCTTACCCCCACTGTTAAAGGGTGAGTGATCCTGTTTCTTTCTGGTTTTCTTTTTACCCAATCCACACCTCATCAAAAAAAAATGATGGTCCAATTATAAGGGGTCGGAAACCTGATTGAAAGAGGGGAGGTTATTCGGGATACCCCTGCGCGTTCTGCAAAACATTTGTGAAGGAGGCCGATTTTTCCTGTCGCACAAATGGGGCGGTCGGACTTAGGGGGCGAACCTGTCCTTCCTCAAGAACCAGAACTCGGTCCGCTATGGATTGGGCCTGATCATGCTGGTGCGTGACCCATAAGATGGTATGATTATTCTTTAAGGATTGAACCAGTTTTTCAATCGCCGCCGTGGATTTGGGGTCCAGGGAGGATGTTGGTTCATCCATCAGCAAAACTTCCGGCCCCACTGCCAGCATGCGGGCCAAGGTGAGCCGTTGTTGTTGCCCCTGGGAAAGCGTGGTTGCTTTTTCACCGAGCCGGTCTTTGACTTCCTCCCAAAGAAACACTTCACGCAATACTTTCTCCGCCAGGTCCGGGTAATCCTTTTTGGATATCTTCGTCATGTCCCTGACTCCAAAAATAACGTTGTCAAAAATGCTTTTTGGAAACACGCAGGGCTTTTGAAAAATCATACCAACCCTTCTCCTTAGCAAATAGACATTGCTATCGGGTCGGTAAATATCCGTTCCGCCGATAAGAACGCTACCCTCAATACGGAAGTTTTCAATGCGGTCATTCATCCGGCAAAGAACACGGAGGAGAGTGGTTTTTCCCGAACCGGACGCCCCAATGAGGGCAGTGATGGAGTTTGCGGGCAGGTCGCAGGTCAAATCCTGAACGATCTTTCTTTCACCAAAAGCGGCGGTAAAATTTTTGAATTGAATCATAGTTCGGACTCCATAACCACCCGGGTTCTGAATGCCCAGGCGGTCAACGTCAGAATGAACACCAGGCCCAGCAATACCAGACCGGCACCCCAGGCCTGGGCAACCGAATCTGGGTTGGCTGCTTCCTGGGCCAGAACCAGAATATGGGTCTGCAAAGTGGGAACCGGATCGGAAAACGACTGTGGCAATTGAATGCCGGAAAAAGTGGTCGCCGTAAACATGATAGCCGCCGTTTCTCCGGCGGCCCTGGCCAACCCCAACAATACCCCCGTCACCATTCCATAAAAACATTGCGGCAGGATGATGCGGCGAATTTGGGATGGCCGTGAAAAGCCCAGCGCCATCCCAGCCTCGCGGTATTTTTCCGGCAGGGCTTCCACTGCCTCCCGGAAGCTTACCTGCATGGTCGGCAGAATCATCACCGCTAAAATCATCGAACCCGTTAGCCATGAAACACCTTTATCCAAGTAAACCCCGAAAAACAGATAACCCACCAACCCAAACAAAATCGTGGGCGTGGCATTTAAAATATAAGTAAGCTGAGTTAGAAAAGTTTTAAATTTTCCGGACCGCGAAAGGTATTCCGTCTGGAAAAGTACCGACCCCAAAGCCACAGGCAAGCTCCATAAAACCGCTGTAGCCATCAAAATCAACGTCCCCACAGCCTGGTAAAAAATGCCTCCGGACTGCCCAAAATCCCTGGACTCTTCAAAGAGGAACCCGGCATGGAACGCGGGCAATCCTTTGACGAACATAATGCCCAGAATGAAAATCAAAAGTACCACAATTAAAAAAGTTATGGTTCCAATGAAGGCAAGCACCCCTTTCTCCACCGTTATTGCATTCACCGGCTACTCCGCCTGATAAAGATGTTTCCGCAAAATGTTAAAATCGCCACCATTAAAAACAGGGTCAAGCCCAAACCCATCAGCGCGCTCCAGTGCAGTCCACTGCCCAGTGCTTCCGCCGCTTCACGGCCCAGTTTAGAGGGAATGGTTTGGCCCGAAACAAAAAAGTTGAACCCGGGCACCCGGTCGAGACTGCCAATTACCAGCATAACCGCGATGGTTTCTCCCATTGCCCGTCCTACTCCCAGCAGGACCGCCCCCGCAATACCCGGCAGAGACTGAGGTAAAACCACCCTCCAGGCCGTTTGCAGTTTAGTGAGGCCCAGCCCCTCTGCGGCTTCACGAAATTCTGAAGGAACCGAATGGAGTGCATCTTCCGACAAAGTCAAAACCGTCGGCAAAATCATGATCGCTAACAGGCAACCGGCGGTAAACAGGGTATTGCCATCGAGCAAATTTAAAACATCCTTGATTCCTACGGTCAAAAAAGAAACGCCAAGCAGGCCGTAAATAATTCCAGGAACACCCGCCAACAATTCCATGACCCCTTTAACCCTTCTCCTGAATGAAGGAACCAAGTATTCGGAAGTGAACAAAGCGCCGGAAAGGGCCACAGGCAAAACAAGTATCACCGCTAGACCCGTAACGATCAGGGAACCGCAAATCATGGGCAAGGCGCCAAAAGTTTCGCCCACCCACCAGTTTTCTCCCAGCCAGAACCCCAACCCTTCCGAACGCACAACCGGAACAGACCCTACGACCAGAAAAACGCCCAGGCCAACGGCACAAATGAGAAAAATTAAATTCATTGCGGCAAATACCCAGCCCACCGGGTCCAATTTACGGGTACCAGACAGACCGCGCCTGAAATCATTTTCAATTGTAACTTTCATTGTTGCGAAATTTTACCAGCAATAGGTATGTAACCGCTCTCTTCGACTATTTTCTGACCTTGTGGTCCCTTCACAAAATCGATGAAAGCTTTAACCTCTCCTTCAGGTTCTCCCGCCGTTATAAAATTCAATTTTCGAACAATGGGATACCTCCCCTGCCCGACCGTTTCCCATGTCGGCAAAAACTCTTTTCCCTTGTCTCGAAGGGATACTGCTTTCACGTCTTCATTGATCCAGGCAAAGGACAACATGCCAATGGCCGAGTCACTTTGCGCAATCTTGGCCTGCTCTTCATTATTCGATCCGGTAACCAGAAGTGTGCCGGGTGTTCTTTGCGACGCATTGCCGAAAATATATTGCATGAACACATGTCGGGTGCCACGATGCCGTTCCTTATCGATGACAACAATTCGCCGGTCTGGCCCGCCGCCTTCCTTCCAGTTGCGGATTTTTCCCATATAAATCGCTGCGATCTG
>ERZ651768.2259-NODE-2259-length-13520-cov-2.148702_pt1 | contig 13520 bp, 13 predicted proteins | sample MGYA00514754_ERZ651768 | MGnify/ENA metagenome assembly ERZ651768 | reverse complement strand
CCAAATCCTATATACTGTTTATTAGATCCTGAAGTTGTTCATGCCGCTAGCTGACGACCTTAAGGTTATGACTATAAAATCCAGTGGCCCGCTATCATTCATCTGCAGGGGACGCATAGGTGAGTTCCAAGTACAAACCAATAAGACCATTAGAATAAGTTGCCATCAAGAATTGGCCTCTTTAGGCACAGGCTTATGCACCGAGGTGTGGATATGTGTGGGATGAGTCCGACTGATTTTGCATAGCTTGTTAACTGTCATATTAAGTCCAAGAACAGTACCAAAGGATATCTATTTTTGACGTTATGCCATGTATACTCTTTAACGCTTTTGAACGTTTGTTTTAGCAGAGATCTGCATTCCAAATTTAATCTACTTGTGCTACTGTTACTTGTCGATGCCAGCTAAGGGGTAACCTGCTAAGCTGGGTTGGCAAACAAGGAGGGTAGTGATGACTATAGGGCCACCATATCACCTAACGCTCCCTTGTAGATTTTGCTCAGTATAAAGGGGCACATCAAAGAGTTTTATTTTACAAATAGACGGTAACGCCGTCGATTTAAGACCTGATTTATAATTGGGTTAGCGGCCAAGCGCCGCATAGGAAGACCCCGTTTTCCCTTGGAACGGGGTCTTCAACGTTTAAGAACGTTAGACCTCACTAAAATTACCAAAAAGTGTCACCAAACTGTTAACCAGATCATTCACAAACTGCATGGCTGGTTTGATTTTAAAACGCTACTCCCCTGATACGAACTGGCATATATCGAACTCGTAATTCGGACGTACAAAAATGAATTTCCACAACAGAAATTTAATTTGGCTCACCAAGTGGGTGAGCAGTTTGGTATTAATTGCTGGTATGGCTCTAACCGCCGGTAATTTCTATCCACTTAATATGTATATGCACTTAACTGGTATCATCGGCTGGCTCGTGGTCGCACTCGCTTGGCATGATCGAAGCTTAATCATGCTAAATGGGGTTGCCGCTTTTATTTTTATAAACGGAATTATCGCCAGCCTATTCTAAATATTCCGAAGAGTTGACCTCATCAACAATGAACGGTATGCACATTTAACAACGGAGGCTGTTGTCTGGCGTGCGCCTTAACTCCGCAGGGAATGTTCAAAATGATCATTGAGTTTGAGGAAAAGAAGCCTGTTATCGCAGACAATATTTTTGTGGCCCCAACAGCTGCGGTTATTGGTGACGTTTCGATTGGAGAAGGGTCCAGCGTTTGGTTCGGCGCGGTCATTCGCGGAGACTACGGGCCTATTCGGATCGGCAGTGGGTGCAGTATTCAAGATAATGTAGTCATTCATGTGAATCATTCGTCGGATGGATTAGTATTCCCGACAATAATCGAAGACGATTGCATTATAGGTCATGGCGCCGTCATAGAGGGATGCCGTCTGGGTAAAGGTTGTCTCATCGGGATGAATGCCGTCATACTACCCAAGGCATCGCTCGGAGAAGGATGTGTTGTCGCGGCAGGATCAGTTATCAAAACAGGAGAGGAAATTCCTCCCTATTCCTTGCTTGCCGGAACCCCAGCAATTATCAAACGAACCTTCGACGGCCCCTCTGATGACCTTACCTGGGCTGTAAGCGAATATCGGCAACTTTCAGTCAAATATCAGTCACGATCTAAAATAATAACGTCGAAAAGAGGTTCGCTCTAAAACTGCGGTTCATCCGGTTTGGCGTACTCATATATTGTGGCCAATATCAAACTTTGAGCTGCCCAACATGTTCAAGGTAATGAAGATAGAAATTTGAAGATCGCGACGATAGGATTTGAACTATGACCGTCCTCAAGAATAAATACCCGCGTCACAGTGGAGTTGACTGATACGGGAATTGGGGACAACGTCGCCTAATGACAAGCAACAACCAAGAAATACTTGTTATTGGGGGTGGGATCGGAGGTCTGACACTAGCGCTTGCACTCCATGCCCGCAGTCTATCCTGCCAGGTTTTCGAAGCTGCACCTGAATTCACGCCGCTCGGCGTCGGCATAAATATGTTGCCCCACGCGATCCGCGTACTGACAGCGCTGGGACTAGAGCCAGAATTAAAGGGCCACGGTGTCGAGGCTCGCGAATTTGCTTATTTTAATCGGCACGGCCAAGCCATCTTCTCGGAGCCATGCGGCCGGTTCGCCGGTTACAAGCATCCGCATTTCTCGATCCACCGAGCAGATCTCCACAAAGTAATGATTGATGCCGTCATAGATCGGCTGGGGTCCGACGCCGTGCATCTTAATCATCGATGTACCGGCGTCGAGCAGGACCAAGCTCAAGTCAGGGTAATGTTTGACAATGTTGAACCTAAATCCGGCACAGTCGCCATCGCCGCCGACGGCTTTCATTCCGTCGTACGGCGTCAATTTTATCCGTCGGAAGGAGACCCACATTTTGGCGGCATTAACATGTGGCGCGGGGTCACTCGGCGAAAACCTTTCCTGACCGGCGCCAGCGTCACCCGTATCGGCACAGTAACGCGCGGCAAAATGGTGATTTATCCTATCCGTGAGTTCGATGACGGCACACAGCTGATTAACTGGGTTACCGAACAGCCACGTGATGATCATAAACCTAACGACTGGGCAACCCCCGGTCGGATCAAGGACTTTATCGAGCCGTTCGCGGACTGGCGATTTGACTGGCTCAATATTCCAGACTTAATTGCCGAAACGGAGTTCATTCTCGAATACCCGATGGTTGACCGCGACCCTGTCGATAGATGGACCTTCGACCGAATAACGCTGTTGGGCGACGCAGCGCACCCGATGTATCCGCGCGGTGGTAATGGTGGTGCCCAGGCAATTCTCGACGCGGAGGTATTGGCAAGGCAGCTCGACGAATTGGACGATCCATTAGCTGCGCTACGGGCCTATGAGCAAGAACGTCTCGACGTGACAAATGAGATTGTCTTGACCAATCGCAAACAACCACCAGATTACATCATTGAGATTGTGGATAAACTGACCGATGGAGAGCCGTTTGGCCGTATCGAAGATGTGATCGATCCCGCTGAACTTGAAGCTATATCGGATCGTTACAAGAATATCGCGCGATATAGTCTGGAATCTATGGAACAGTAGCCCTGAGCAGAGGAAACTCATTCCAACAATTCGAAGGTTAGTGAGAAGTGGAAAGGACGATCAATCCAGGGGAATAGTTTGCCCGATCAAAATGGTTTATAATGTCTAATAAGAAAAAACACCGTCTAATCCGAAGGGTCGTTTGGTTGGATCTTAAATTGGTACGTTGAATTTTGAATGGGTAATTGAATGGCAGATTCTGAGAATGAGCCCGACATGGAGCAAATGCTCAAAGAGTTAAAAAAATTGCGGCTTCAAGCCAGCCTTCAAAAGAATTTGTCTTCAGAGTTAGGTCGACAAAAATTGATTTCTGATGAGGCACAAGAATTGGCCTTAGAGAAGGCAAAAGAACTCGACAAAATGGTGAAGAAACTGAAACTAGAGTCGCAACTCAGAAAAAATTTATCCACCGAATTTGAAAGGCAAAAGGAAATAGCGGTTGAAGCCCAAGAATTGGCAACGGAAAAAAAGAATGAGATCGAGGCAATTTCCAATCAGCTCTCCAAATATTTGTCACCCCAATTATACCAGTCAATTTTTTCCGGTGAACAGCAGGTTGATATTGCAAGTAAACGCAAAAAATTGACCGTTTTTTTTTCGGACATTGTTGGATTTACGAGTATTTCTGATTCCCTGGAATCTGAAGAAATCACCGCCATGCTCAACTATTATCTGACCGAAATGTCCGTAATTGCGCTCGAACATGGCGGCACAATTGATAAGTATGTAGGGGATGCAATAGTCATTTTTTTCGGAGATACCGATAGCGCCGGGGTCAAACAAGACGCCCTGAAATGCGTGAATATGGCTATTGCCATGCAGAACAGGATGCGGGAACTCGAGGACCAATGGGCACAGAAATTTGGCCTGAGGGAGCCCTTGCAGATGCGGGTTGGAGTTAATACGGGCTACTGCACGGTCGGTAATTTCGGAAGTGAAGATAGACTGGACTACACCGTAATTGGCGGGCAGGTAAATTTGGCCTCAAGGCTCGAGTCTATTGCAAAGCCGGGTTCAATTTTGATTTCATTTGACTCCCACAGTCAAGTCTCCGAGGATATTGAATGTATGGAAGTGGAATCAGTCCAGGTTAAGGGAATTAGAGAAGAAGTGCGTGTATTTGAAGTTGTTCTGGATGGATTAAATAAAGCCGAAATGATAAATATCGAGACGGAACATCTGCAATGCAGTATGGATATCAATCGACTTGAAATTGAAGAAATTGACCAACTTTCCAAATTTATTGAAGAGGCCAAACAACAAATTCAAGGAAATGGAAAGATAGAAAAGTAGACTTAAAACAGGAGGAAACCATGAAGAATACAGGTGCATGTCACTGTGGGCAGGTTAAGTTTGAAACCGAATTGGCACCGATGCTGGTGTTTCAATGTAACTGCAGTAGTTGTCGAAGATATACAGGTTCAATGGGGTGTCGGGCGCTGTATGCTTCAGACGAAGTCGAATGGACCGGCGCCGTCAGCGAGTATGTTTACCAGGGTGGAAGCGGAGGAAATATCTACACCCAGAGTTGCCCTAATTGTCACACCAGCGCATACGCTACAATGGATTTTATGGAAGGTGTCTGTGTTATTCCTATTGGCATGTTTGATGATCCACATCCACTTGTTCCCAAACTGGAAATCTGGACCGACTCAAAGCTTAGTTGGTTGAAGGACGACGGCTGCATCGAAAACAGTGTTCCGGATAGTGGGGTTCAGGAACGCCTTATGCAACTTCTCGAGAGTCTGGAAAACCGATAGCAATTATTTTGGTATACTTTTCCTGATGAGCTTGCCGTTCACCTTGGTAATTATTTAGGTATCAGGGTGGTTTGAGTTCGACGATATGTATACCCGGGAAAATAATTGAGTTCCATCAAGGGGGTGAGGAATTTTTATTGTCTGTTTTTGGAAAAAGGTCGAGGGCAATAGAAAATCGTGATGCAGATGCGCTGATTGACTGCCTTCACGAGGACTTTGTGTTTGTCCGTCATCAATCGGGAACAACCATGAACAAGTCAGAAATGGCTGATTTGATGCGAAATATGATGTCGAATGCAGAGGTAGTGTTACACAATCATTTTTGCCTTTATGAAAATGACGAAGTTATGGTTGATCGACAAATAATGGATTATCCAGATGGCACGAGAGAGTCGACAATTGGTGTTTACCAGCTAAAGGATGGCAAAGTTACCGGGTTGGAAACTGGTGCAACTCCACTTTCAAGATAAGGCTGAAACCCGCTGCTATTAGATAAGAAACTGGTCAATACACTTTAAATGCGGGGATTAACCCCCATAACCAGGCAGGTAAGGCATGATTGATCTCTATTTTTGGACCACAGATAACGGCTACAAAGCACGGCATATGATGGAGGAAAGTGGGCTGGATTATGTCATCAAGCCCATTAACATCATGGAAAATGAGCAATTTGATCGAGAATATTTGAAAATCAGTCCAAATCACAAGATACCCGCCATCATTGATCATGATGGTCCAGGCGGTGCGACCATATCTTTATGCGAGTCAGGAGCTATTCTAAAATACGTTGGTGCCAAGATGGCCGATAAGCTTTATCCTTCAGATCCCCTGACCCAACTAAAAGTCGATCAATGGCTGTTTTTTGGCTCGGCACAATTTACCACTCTCGCTCAACAATATGGCTTCTTCAACATTCGCTCGCCAGAAGATATTCCCGCTGGCAAAAAACATTATGATGTACGGATGCGTGATTTGTTTGAGTGTCTCAATCTACATCTTGGTGAAAATGAATATATGGCAGGTGATTTTTCGGTTGCAGATATATCGATGTATTCTGACACGCATATTTATGGTGATGAAAAGTGGATTGGTTTTGCGGATTATCCAAATCTTAAACGCTGGCATGATGCAATTGAAGCGCGGCCTGCCGTTACCCGCGCTTGGGGACCGTACGAGTAGCAATTTAATATGCTCGCCAGTAGGTTAGGAACTCAGCCGTAACACTAACAATGAGTTGCTCATGAATAGATGGCAGAGTTATCAGTTAAAAGCTGTAATCTCCAATTTGGGTTTGGTCTTCGCTAATTATCATTCATCCCTACCCCGCCTAAACTGAAGGCTACGTGACAAATGGTTACCCGAAATTTCAGTAATCAAAATCGACCGTTTCACCTGGGGAATTGGCCTCTCGAAAAACTCCCACGCAGCCAAGAAACGGCAGACCCCGATATACTAAATTGTGATCTGGACACTACCGATGATGCAGATTTAAACGTCATGCGTTCTATCTTAAATGAGTATCAATCTTTATTTTCTACTCATTTGACTGGAGAGACTGCAGTTGCAAAGGCTCCTATACCAGATGACCTGCAGGCGAGGTCCAATAACCTTAAATCACATTGCTATTTTTTGGATGTAGATCTTGTCGGTTGTTGCTATCTTAAACCTGATGACTGGCTGGCTTCTCGGAATGAAAAACACCGCTTTGCAGTTATCTTTCTGCTTGAGTTGCCACGGCAACCGGAAAGTGGGGATCCGGGTGACGAATGGATCGCCGGCACGGCCAGCGACTTTACGGATCTTCGTTTAACCGAAGTCGCCGCCGTCGTCTCGGGATACCTTCGGTGGATGGGGTTTGAAGCCAAAGGTCATGTTCTTCCGCAAAGTGATGTGAACTTAGCTAAGCTTGCCACCCGATCAGGGATTTCCAGGGCTGAAGACGGGAAACTTGTCGCTCCATTTTTGAAACGCGGTTTTCGCCTCGGAGCGGTAACGACTGAAATGGAAATTAGCAAGGACTTGCCGCTTTCTCCTAACGGGCCCTTGGTGCCAAGAGACCCATCAATTCAAGAGGGCAGAGATGGCACAAAATCTGGTTGGTATTACGAAGAAGAAGCTAAACGGCTGCTCCATCTGGGTCAGTATCCAATGGAAAATATTAAACGGGTTGACCAACCAACAACCTTGGTGTTTGCCGAAGAAATAATCCGGGTTTCCAAGCGCGGTGATTTTTTTAAACGGGCAGAAGCAGGCGATCTAGGTAAAAAAGCGCAACAAGAGCGCTTTAGATTCCCGATGAAGCACCCCTATGCGTTGGGCATGTTGCCGCTTATCAGAGGAATGGTTCCATTACAGGGAACTCGACATCCTCTCAAACCGACGGGGATCGGCGGTGATCTGTCAAACTCTCTACACAATGCGCAATCTATCAAGGCTCTTGGATATTACCTGGGAGCTGATTTTGTTGGAATATGCAAAGCTGAGCCGTTCATGTACTACTCTCATGATGAAGTCGACGGCCAACCGATAGACCCTTACCACGAATATGCCGTCGTCATGCTTATCGACCAGGGGTTCGAGACGATGGAGGGTGCTTCCGGTGACGATTGGATCTCCGCCTCCCAAAGTATGAGGGGATATCTGAGAGGAGCGGAAATTGCTGGAATTATGGCCGCTTATTGTCGGCAGATGGGATTTTCCTCTCGGTCACATTCGAATGCCCATTCAGAAATTATCCATAATCCAGCCATTGTGATGGCAGGTTTGGGTGAGGTTAGCCGGATTGGAGATACCATTTTAAACCCATTTATTGGCCCCAGATCGAAATCGGTAATCTTTACAACAGACTTTCCCATGAAAATAGATCAACCGATTGATTTTGGTTTGCAGGATTTTTGCGAACAATGCCGAAAATGTGCTCGTGAATGTCCGTGTAACGCTATTCCATTTGGCCCGAAGGTAATGTTCAACGGATATGAAATTTGGAAAGCCGACGTAGAAAAATGCACCAAGTACCGCGTCACTCAATCCAAAGGATCGGCTTGTGGTCGGTGTATGAAAATGTGCCCCTGGAACCGCGAAGACACGATTGATGCGCAGGCTTTACGTGACCTCTCAATCAATAACCCATCGGCACGCGCGGCCATCATCGCCCAAGATGATGAGCTAGGACGGGGACGACGCAACCCGATCAAGCGCTGGTGGTTCGATCTGGAAGTAATTGACGGCGTTGCCGTAAATCCTCCATCCGGAACCAATGAAAGGGATTTGAACCTCGGTAAGGATATCAAAATGGAAAAGTCACAAAAACTGGCTATGTTCCCCCCGGCACTGCAGCCAAAGGGTGGAACAACAATCCATACCACCATCCCAATAGATCGCCAGACAGGTTTGAGGCTTTATCAAGAGGCGGAATACCCGAAAGATGCCCGTCTCCGAACCACGACAAATTCAGAGGACCATTAATTTACTTTATGGCCGAGTTATCTCCCAATTCTCATTAAGTCTTGTTCCCGCCTGTCGAAGCATGGTCGACACCGGACAGTGTTTTGCGAGTAAAGTCTTCATTTGTTCAATCGTTTCATCATCAGCAGCAGTTTTCAAATTTAGTTTTACGTTCACTTCGGGGAAAGGAAGATTAATTTCAGATTCAAAACTTACCCCCCTTCTATCGAATTTGGCATGTACCTCGATATCCAAGTCCACAATTTCCAGACCAACTTTATCCGCACAGCGATGTCCCATTACGTTGAGACATCCTGCTAGTGCAACAGCAACAGTTTCTGTCGGAGTAGCACCTAAATTTGTGCCACCTCTTGGTTCCGGTTCATCAACAATCACTGTCAAATCTCTGACTGTCACGTCGGTTCGCGCATGAGTAACGGCTTGCCCACTAACTTTCATATCCACCACATTTTTTGGCTTCACGTTGGCCATCTATATTACTCCCAAATTCTTAGTTTCATGGTAAATGACGTGTCTTCTACAAGATAAATACCTGGTGGTTCAAACACCTTTAAATTCTTGGAAATTGAGATGGGCTATGAAGGCACAATTATTCCCGCTCAATCACCTGGTTCTTTGCCACCGACGTTTCTTGGAATACCCACATGTGCGGGACCAATCCGGCCAATGAAAGGTAATTTGATAGCTGGATCTATTGGGTCAATTCCAAAAACCAGACCCAAAATATTAATCTCAAGTCCCACCTCCCAACTGGCAAGTATGCCCAATAGGCCACCCAGGCTGAACTGAAAACCCGTGCCGCTGGATGTTTTCTTTATAAAACTTGAACCGAGGTAGTCTTTACCGATGGCAGTAGGCGGTAAATCGAGCTTAAGTTCCGGCACCTCTCGTCCGATATGAGCAATGAAGGTATTGGAGTTGGGTCCAGGATAGGTAGAATAATCTTGAACGTGAGGATAAGAATGGGCTGCTTTATCTATTTTGGCGATAATCGCATCGACGCCACTACCTCTGAGATCAGCAAGTAATTCTGGAACGTTGCCAAACCATCGAGCATCAGCAGGACGTTGATGGATAACGACTGGTGTTTCTCCTCTTCTTAGACGCCAGCCGATTTTCTCGTAAACTGTAAAATACTTTCCATCTGTCGGCTTAACTGCAATCCAGGGGTGAGTGGCAAAATTACCCCTCCACCCCCAGGTACGGGCCGAATAAATTTGGATTACCGCCTCCTTAACCTTTTGAGGATCGGGGGCCGTTCCCGTTGGTTCGTGGCTCGCAAAGCGCCACCCCTGCGCAGTCGCCCCATTTCTCACCAAAAAGAAAAGTGACACCACTGCCGCAATAATAACCAATAACAAAATCAGCTTATAATTCATTTTGACAACTACCCATGCTTTGGGTGATTAATAAATTGAACGGTTAATAATAAAGGACAGATACTGATGACAACAACCTCTGAATTTATCGAAGGTCCAGAACTTGATAAAATTATAGTTCATAATTGCGATAAATATCGTAAATCGTTTATTAGCATTGTTGAACAATCCGGTGTAGGTGACGCTGATGTAGAGGAGTTTCTTAAAGATAGATGGTGGGGAAAGCTATCGCCTCCTACAAAAAAAATTATGGGTTTTTTTATTCCGAAATTTCGAAGTTGGAATTGGGCAGGTTTTTTCTTTAATGTTTATTGGCTAATTTATCGGAAACAGCGATTAGGATGGTTGTTCCTCGTTCTTATTTTTCTGTCCCAATTGTCTATACATTGGGATCAAGATCTAGACAACTTAATCTATATCCCATTTTTAGTAGCTTTCGTGTGCGGAGGAAAAGGTGACAGTATTATTATGCTTAGCGCCCTTAAAACCTACGCGAAAAAGACCCCATTAGACGATAGAAACCCCCGTTCGATCATCGGACCGATTATCGCTATTATAGTAACAATTGTTTGTTTTGTTATTTATGGTGTTTTGCTTAACGAAGGGATTATACCTCCCCTTGAGGCTTCTTCTCTAGCCTCTCAATAAGATCATTTAATTAAGTGGGAGTTGTATAGATGGGTGCCTTGATAAATGGTTTGCTCTCCCCCGACGTAGCCTTTTGTATGGAGGCCACGGGCTATATCTAAAGCCCGCAATTTTCAAATTTATAGCCTTTCTAGTGCTGATACTGGTACACTTTACCGGCCATGAAAAAACTCACTCTCACATTCCTAACTATCCTGTTCTGTCTGACCTCCAATGTTGTTTGGAGTTAAGTTGTGTGTTGGGATGATTTGCGGAAAAAGGAAGGTGTTCAATGTCCGGCGAGGCGTGGCACTTTCCAACGGGAGCCAGAAAGGGGCAATGGATCGACACAGACAAGGCAAGTGGTTCAATATTGCGGAAAACTGAAATTCAAGGATGACCATGGCTGAAACAGATCCGGTTATTATCTCAGGCGGCGGACCGGTCGGCATGGTTTTGGCGCTGGCACTCCATCAAAGAGGCATACCCGTTAAAGTGCTCGAAACCTTGCACGAGCCGTTCATGGACCAACGGGCGGCTGCGCTTCATCCTCCGACCGTCGACATGTTGGATGGTCTGGGCCTTGCGGGCGAGATTATCCCCGAGGGGCTGATCGCACCAACTTATCGTTTCCATGATCGCGTCACCGGTGATGTCGTCGTTCAATTCGATCTAACCGATCTCAAGGACGAGCTGAATTTCCCCTTCGTCGTGCAGTACGAACAATACAAATTGGTCGAAAAAATTCTCGCGCTGTATGGCGATAAGCCGGGTTTTGATGTGCAATTCTCCCGCACCGTCACCGGTTTCGATCGGTTCGACGATCACGTCGATGTCGAGGTGGAACGAGAGGACGGCAGCCGCGAGATAATGCGCGGCGCTTACCTCGTCGGCTGCGACGGAGGACGCTCGACGGTACGCAAACTCGCCAATATCGATTTTGAGGGATTCACCTATCCCGAAAATTTTATCAAGATTGGCACCTATTTCGACTTCATGGAACACAATGACGATGTCGTCTTTCGTAACTATTTCTCGGATCCGGATGAATGGTGCAATTTGTTCAAAGTCCGAGGCGAAGGCGACATTCCAATTTGGCGTGGCGTTTTCCCGACCCGGGTTGGCGAAACGGTAGGGGAAGCTACGACACCTGAGGCGCTGCAATCGCGGCTGCAACTGTTTTTTCCCAAAACCGGCGACTACGAGATTGCCTATGCCAACGTCTATACGGTGAGCCAACGCGTCGCTGCCACGTTCAACGCTGGCTGCATCTTGCTGGCCGGCGATTCAGCCCATGTCAACAACCCGATCGGCGGTATGGGTCTCAACGGCGGAATCCATGATGCTGTCAATCTCGCCGACAAACTGGCACCGGTCTGGAAAGGCGAAGCCGAGCCGGAAATGCTCGACCTCTATACCCGCCAACGGCACAAGGCGGCGACCGACTTCACCCAAGCACAGACGATCGCCAACAAGAAAATGATGGAAGAGAGCGATCCGGGAATCCGTATCAAACGGTTTGACGAATTGCGCCGGGTCGGCGAGGACCGCGAAAAATCGCGCCGTTACATGCGACGCGCCGCACTGATCGAAAGCCTCGAAGACGTGGCAACTGTTAACTGAGCTCTCGTTCAGCTTTCAAGTGATCAGGCAGGTAGATTTTTGCAAATATTAGTTCTATTTTTGCATTTGCGGGACCCCCCCTTTGGGTGAAGGGGGCCTTTCGTATGGCGCAGCGGCGCCGGACGAACTGTTACGCGCCGTTGTTCACTACAAACACGTGGATTACTACGACACCACTTTGTTCAACCGGACCTATGAGTGGATGAAGGAACGTGGCATCACTGAAGGAGAGAGCGGGCACGATACTTTAGTGGTGATTTACGTAAGAGGAGCAACCTGACAAAAACCCTTCCCCCGGTCATCGGAGAATTGGATAAAGAGGTTTGGTTTCCGTGTGTTAAAATTTTACCTTGAATTTCTTCGCCGCCGTGTCGCCAAGAATGAGGTTGGTCTCCGTTTCGCTCAGACCAGCGTTCTGGATGATTTTGAGGGGATATGGGTCACCAATGGGGAATGGATAGTCAGACCCCAGCATGATTTTTTCCGCCCCGACTAAATTCTTAAGAAAATTCAGTGCCTCCGGATCGAACAACACCGTGTCGAAATAGAGGGTCTTGAAGCCTAGCACCGGGTCAGCATATTCGTGACCGAGAAGTTCCACATTGCGGGCTAACCGGCCCAGCAGATAGGGCAGAGCGCCTCCACCGTGGGACAGGACAAATGTCATTCCAGAATATTTCAAGAGATGGCCAGAGAACAGCAGCCGTGAAATTGCGATTGAGGTGTCTATGCCGCGCCCGATCGCGTTTGTCATTCCGTAGTCCAATAGCCTTGGATCGCCGCAGCCAAACATGGGATGAAGGTAAAGCGTTGCTTTGAGCGATGACGCCGCCTCCCAGAATGGATCCAGGTTAGGATCGTCCAGATTGCCGCTATTGCCATGCGGTTGGGTACCGATCATGACCCCTGTGAATCCCGCTTTCAGAGCCTCTTCAAGAACTTTCGCCGACAGCTTACCGTTCTGTAGTGGTACGGTCGCGAGCGGTATTAGAGCTTTGTGCCGCTCCGTGCCCGACATCAGAAATTCGTTCAGGAAACGGCTCCATGCCGCTCCTTCCTCTGCCGGGAGTTCATAGCCAAAGCTATCAAGCCAACCGCCGTTGATCTGGGCGTCAATGCATTGATCCCTCATCCAGTCTAGGCGCTGATCAACTTCTCGCAGCTTGCGCGAGATGGGGCGAGTGAGTTTGCCACCTGCAAAACCTAGCTTGTAAGTGTCGTCATCGACCAACAGCTCAACCGAAGGGAACTGGCTGATTTTCCTTTTCAGAGCCTGGAGCATTGATTGAGGAGTGAAATGTGCGTGGGTGTCAATAATCATTGTGCCTGTTCTCCGTGCAGAAGTTCTTCAATATCATTCATCCTCATAGGGAGTTCGTGCAATGACAATCCCTTGGGTTCCAAGGCGTCATTGACGGCGCAGGCGAGTGCGGCCGGTGCACCTAAATAGCCGCCCTCGCCCGAACCTTTCTGACCATGCGACGTCAAAGGAGATGGTGTGCAATGTTCAACATCTTTTATGTAGGGCACTTCAAATACGGACGGCATCACGTAGTCAA
>ERZ651768.2253-NODE-2253-length-13545-cov-3.137140_pt1 | contig 13545 bp, 11 predicted proteins | sample MGYA00514754_ERZ651768 | MGnify/ENA metagenome assembly ERZ651768 | reverse complement strand
GAGGGGTTGGCCGGGGGCCATTCCGGGTCCTTGGAGGCGTCGGCACGGATGTCGTTTCGCTCTTCCACGCTTTCGTAGGGCCAGACGTGAATCACCTGGTTCAAGGGACCGATCTCGGTATGCCAGAAGGCTCCGAGCTTGGAGTACTTCTGCCGGGCGGGCAGAGCCTTGGCGAAGTTCTCCTCGAACTTGCCAACCGATCCAGGCGTCAATGTGTAGGTTCTGACTTCGTAAATCATAGCGACTCCTCTTGCGGTTATCTCGTTCCTTCCCCTGGCAATAAACTGCCGGTCCGCCGAGGGGTCGGATTTACCGGGTTAGTGTAGCAAAAACAATATTGGCGGGCAAATTGGGTTCGCGAAAAATGAAAAGTCCGTTGCTGTGTATTTTGCTAAACAAGACTCCCGCACCGGTGAATCGTATACTAGAGGGCAAATCGCGTTCATCCTGCGGTATAAGGCCCTAATCATGACACAAAGCGACGCTCAAACAATCAAACCAGAGTCCGGCCGGACCCTGGACAAGACAAATCTGGAACGGCTGTTGGCGGCGCGGGCTCCGGGGCCGGACGGTTCCGCTTCGACCCTGTACCTGAAACCCGGAGAGGGACTGGAATTCTTGGAGTCCTTGGGCTCGCCCGGGCGGGATTGGCGGGAGCGTCTAATCAGGCTGAACGGTTCCATACGAGATTCGGGTACGGGGCTGGCTGCGTTGCGGTCCGGCGACCGGTGCCTCGTCGTAGCTCCGCCATTCCCATTGCCGGAAAGCAGGTTGGTTTCAAGCTGGGATCCGTCTGCTTTGCTTCTGCAGTTGATGGCCGAATATACCCTGGGTGTGGTGCTGCTGCGGTTGGGACGATCATCCGTGGCTATTTACCGGGGAGAACGGTTGCTGTCTTCTAAGACCGACGCCCGCTACGTGAAAGGCAAGCACCATGCCGGCGGCACTTCCCAACTAAGGTTCCAGCGCATCCGGGAGGGCCAGATGAGGAAGATGTACGACAAGACCTGTGCAACGGTGCATCGCCAGTTCGCGCCATACGCCGGTAAATTCGATTACATATTCCTGGGCGGCGAGAGATTCACCCTGAACGGCTTCTTAAAGGTCTGTCCTTACATGGAGCAGTTCCGTTCAATCACCTTGGGTAGACGCCTGAACATCCGAGACCCCAAACGTGATACGCTGGACGAAGTTGGGGGGATGCTGCACGAGAGCCGGGTTTATCAGTTCCAGTGGTGAGATTCATTTAATCTAAGCTGAAATCGTCAGAATTTCAGGATGTTCTCTACGAAAGCATGGTATTAGAAGACTCGACAATCGACATGGTTAATGAGTCCCATACGTTGGGTGGATTCTCCCAGTCGGTAGAGCTTCTGGAGTTCAGCCAGATACGCCAACAAGTGGCGTCATACGCTCGTACTTTGATGGGCCAGGCCGGTGCCCACGCCCTTGCCCCGGCCCGAGACCTCTTGGAGATTGCTACCCGCCAGCAAGAGACGACCGAATCGCGTCAATTCCTTGAACAGGGTGGCTCTCTGGAGTTCGGGCCCCAGGAAGACTTCCAAGAGTACGTCCAACGGGCACTATTGGGAGGTTTGCTGCGGGGCGAAGAGCTTTATCCCATACATGATTTGGCGAAGGCCTCCGGGTACGACCGGTCTAACCTCTCCCGCCATGAAGAACTGCCACTGCTGTCTTCCTATGCGGAGAATATTCCCGACCTTTCTTCCCTACAACGAGCCATCAGAGCCGCCATCAGTCCGGCCGGGGAGGTATTGGACGACGCTAGTCCGTCGCTTCGAGAGCTGAGGCAAGAATCCCGGCGCATCCAACACAACTTGAACGAAGTGATGGAGCGCAGTTTGCGCCGGTTCCAACGTCAGGAGTTGGTGCAAGAGGCTATCATCACCCAGCGCAACGGACGGTTCGTGCTGTTGATCAAAGCGGAGATGCGTCCCAGAGTAGCTGGCATCGTTCACGATGTGTCCGACAGCGGGGCCACGGTCTTCATCGAACCCATGGCTGCCGTGGAACAGGGCAACCGGTGGCGGGAAGCTCGCTTGGCCGAGGAACGAGAGGTGGAGCGGGTGCTGCGGCAACTCTCCAGCCTGGTCGGCGAAGCCGGTCATGACCTTTTGTTGACCCTGGACTTGTTGTCCCGCTTGGACCTTGGAATGGCCAAGGGGCGCTACTCCATATCGTTGAAAGCTACTCCTCCATGGGTAACTGGCAGGGTGCCCGGCGACGAAGCCCAAGAGCGCAGCCTGCGGTTAACCGGCGCACGGCATCCCTTGCTGACCGGCGACGTGGTCCCGGTAAGCCTAGACCTGGGGACCGAGTTTTCCGTCATGCTGATTACCGGTCCCAATGCGGGAGGCAAGACCGTTACTCTCAAAACGGTGGGATTGCTGGCCCTGATGGCTCATGCCGGACTGCATGTTCCCGCCGAAGAAGCCCACTTTCCTTTGTTAGATGGCGTTTATGCCGACATCGGTGATCAGCAGAGCATAGAGCAGGCGCTGTCCACTTTCAGTTCCCATGTCCAAAACCTTCTATCCATCATTCGTCAGGCCACGCCCAGCTCCCTGGTGTTGGTTGATGAATTGGGGACCAGCACCGACCCTGAAGAGGGTTCGGCTCTGGCTTCCGCCATATTGGGACATTTTCAGAGCCTGGGTCCGCTGGTGGTGGCGACCACTCACCACCGGGGAGTAGCTCGCTACGTCCAAGAAACTCCCGGGATGATTAACGCCAGTGTTGACTTGGACCCGCAGACCTTGGGGCCGACTTACAGAGTGACGCTTGGTTTGCCCGGACGCAGCTACGCATTGACCATCGCCGCCCGGCTGGGGTTGCCGCCGGAGGTCATAGAACAGGCTAGGATGTCCATGTCTCCGGTGGAGCGGGATACGGAGAGCCTGCTGGGGGAGCTTCAGGAAGAGCGCCGGGTTGTGGAACAACTACGGCAGGACGCTGAGGCAGCTCTGGCCGAGTCGCGCCAGCAGCAGGCTGAAACGGAGGCCAGGTTGGCGACCGTTGAAGCCGCCAAGGCAGAGATGCTTGAGGAATCGCGTCAGGAATTGCAGATCCGAATCTCGGACCTGCTGGACCGGTTGCAGAGGGCGGAGCGGGCGATGGACCAGCCGGACACCCGTGGGGCGTTGCAACAGCAACGGTCCCAGTTGCAAGAAGCAGCTCGAGAGGTCCGGTCAGTTCGCTGGCAGCCTATCGAGGTTAAACGGACTCCTTGGCAGGAAAAACTTGGCAGCGGCGACCGGGTGTTTATCCGGGGCATTCCCCGCCCAGTCGAGGTTATCTCTCCGCCGGATGACGAGGGACAAGTCGAAGTCTTGCTGGGGACCATGCGGGCCAAGATTCCGTCTTATCAATTAGAGCGTCCGGCTGTGGGTCACCAACCTGCTGCGAACCAAGGCGTCTACTTCAGCCGCCCAACGCCGCGGCATATGGATACTGAGGTCGATCTGCGGGGTCTGCGCGTGGACGAGGCTATAGCCAGAGTCGATGGATTGCTGAACGATGCCGCCCTACAAGGCGTGGAAACGGTACGAATCATCCACGGCAAGGGGACCGGGGTTCTGCGGCGGTCCATACGAGCATACCTGACGGGCCATCCACTGACCGAAAGCATCGCCTCCGGAGAAGGGAACGGCGGTGACGGAGTGACGGTAGTGGACCTGAAATAGTCGATTCACCGGTTCGTCGCCACCTCTAGCTAAACCAGCCCGTTATTCGCATTAAGGAACGGCGGTCAACGCTTCCCAATGGGGGTTGCCACGTTCGTCGAATTTCTGAACCCGCTGGCTTTCGATGTCACCTACGTAGATGAATCCAAAATTGTCGATCGCGATGGTGCCGGGCGCCTGGAATTCCCCGTCGCCGTCTCCTTGGACACCCCAAACTCGCGAGAAATCACCCTTGGTACCAAATCGTTGGACTCGCTGGTTTCCTTTATCGAGGACGTAGATCCAATCGCCCGCGGGATCAATGGCGATGTCTCCAGGCGTTTGGAACTGGCCGTCTCCGTCTCCCTGCGATCCCCAGGACAGCAAGAATCGAAGGCGGTTGTCAAACTTTAGTATGCGGCGGTTCCCTTGGTCTACCACGTAAATCCATCCGTTCACAGCATCCACTGCTAAAGCGGTGGGATTGTTGAACTGTTCGTCTCCAGTGCCAGTGCTACCTTTCAGCCCCCGGAACCTGCCCCGAACATCCATCCATTGAATCCGATCGTTCCCAGTATCAACCTTGTACAGCCATCCCGCATTTTGGTCATAGGCTATATCTGAAGGCTCAAGGAATTGAAGGGTCCCGGCGCCGTCCCCGCCCCATGTGCGTAGGGACTCTCCTCTGGAATTGTATGTTTGGACCCGGTTGTTTCCCTGGTCAATCACGTAGAGCCACCTGTTCACTGTGTCATAGAGAAGCTGGCCTGGGTTATCGAACAAACCGCTACCGGTACCTCCGCCACCCCAGCTGTTTAGGAACTGGCCGCGTGTATCGTACCTGATGATGCGGTTATTTCCCGCATCGACGACGTACAGCCAGCCGTCGACTGGGTTAATTGCGATGTTGCTGGGCCTACGCAGATCGCCGTCACCAGAACCCAGGCTACCCCATGAATTTATGCGTTGGCCTTTGCTATCGAAACGTTGGACCCGGTGGTTGACGGCGTCTACTGTGAACAGCCATTTATTGTCGCTGTCCAGCACCATGGCGCTGGGATTGCCGGCTCGCAGATTTCCTCCGATCGGCGTGGGAGACGGCGCAGGCGTTGGGGTTGAGGTGGGCGCCGGGAGCGGAGTCGCAGTAGGAACGGGAGTGGCTGTCGGTACGGGTATCGGCGTAGGCGACGGAGCGGGAGTGGGAGTGTCCTCCGGCAATGGAGTGGAAGTGGGCGCCGTGGTCGGCGTCGGTGCGAGTGTAGGCACCAGCGTTGGCGCTGTAGCTAATGTCGGAGTTGGGGCCGGAGGAGGAGTGTCCTCGGGCGTGGCGGTGGGATCTTCCACGATAACGGATCCGGGAGTAGAGGTGGGAATCTGGGTGGGTTCTGATGGGGTTGGCTCCGGAGTCGCAGTGGCGGCAACCGCCACGCCTTGGCCATCGTCGCCGGAATCAAATGCGCCGACGGCCACTAGAATCACGATTATTATCGCCAGGGCTCCAGCGCCCAGGAAACTGCCCACTATCGGTAGTACGGGCAATCCGGATTTATCCTGTATGGGTTGGCGGAGAACCCTTCGGGATTCGACCACTCCATCTTTGTCGATGGATATCTCTTCCAGACCCGCAGACGCCCCGAATTCGCCCTCGGGCTGGAATCGGATGGTTATTAGGAAATGGGTCTCGTTTTCCTATCCATACTCGATAGCGAATACTAGGGGAGAACGGCGATAGGCGCGACTGATGGTGCTTCGTCCCACATCGGCGGTATGGAGTGCCAAGACCCGAGCTTGGTCTAGGGTAATATTGGGCGCGGAAGGCCCGGAAGGTGTGGAACTAGGATCGACGTTCTGGTTGTTCCCCGCATCCTCTGCCATACATCACCACCCACGGAGGCAATGTCAAACAACGAAGCTTTATATGGGGAACCGTTAGCGTCCTTGGAATCGGGGACCGCGTTTCTCGGTGAAGGCTTTAATACCCTCTTGGAAGTCGGCGGTCAGGGTAATACCGCTGATAAAAGCGGTTTCTGAGTCAAGCTGGGTTGCCATACTGGCGTCCCAAGAATCGTCGAACATGGCCTTCACTCTGCCATAGGCTACGGTGGGACCTTGCGCCAGCCGGGAGGCCAGCTCCAAAGTAGATCGGTCGAGGTCTGCTGCGGGAATCACCTGTTTTACCAGACCCAACTCCAAGGCCCGTTGGGCGGTGGTTGGCTGATCCGCAAGGTAAAGCTCCATGGCTCTAGCAGAGCCTACTATGCGGGGAAGCAGGTAGGTGGAACCGCCATCGGCAGTGGCCCCGATACCCGCATAGGCCATCAGAAAGCGAGCGTTATCGGAGGCGACCCGAAGATCGCAGGCAAGGGCAAGGCTGAACCCTCCACCGGCGGCGATTCCGTTGACGCTGGCGATGACCGGTTTGTCGAGCCGCCTGATCGCCAGGACGACATCCCGATGAAACGTGTTGGCGAGGACCCTTAAATGCTCCTGCAGACCTTCGGGCCCTCCGGTTTCTAGTTCGTTGACGAAGTCCTTAACGTCAGCCCCGGCGCAGAAGGAGCCGCCTGACCCGGTGATTATCACGGCCCGCACGTCGGTGCTTTGACACTCAAGGACCGCTTGGCCAAGTTCGGCAAACATGGCGGGAGACAAAGCGTTACGCGCCTCTGGCCGGTTCAAGGTTATGATGCCAACGTTATCTTGATGGGCGAACTTTACGAATTTAGAGTCCATTTGTAATCTCCGATTCGAGTGAATCAGACTTGGCCGCCGGAATCAGGCCGCGCTTCTTGATGAGGTCTCTTCCGTAAGACTTTCTATCCGGTCAAACTCATCCCGTAATTTGCCGTAGGCTTGGTCTAAATCATCTGCTTTCCCGCTGGCCCGTTTTAGGTGAGTCCCGTACAGGACTCGCCACTCTTCATCCACCTTTTTGAAACTCTGCGCCAGCCTGGCCAAATCATCTCGAACCTTGTTGGCCTGCTCGGAAAGCTTTAGGGCGTGCACTCCAGTTTTGATGAGTTCAACTTTGTGAGACAGGGTCAGCGGTGATACTACTTGTACCCCTTTCTTCGTGTAGTCGCTGAGCATGCCGTAGGCGTCCCTATCTGTTAGTAAGAAGTAATAAACTCCTTCGGATGGTATGTAGGCGAAGGAGAACTCGGCAGAGCCTTTTTCCGGGCACACGTAATCTTCTTGAATCTTGTTGAGATGTCCGCGAACGTCGCGTATGAATAGCCGTTTGATACCGTCAGTTTCGGATCCTTCCGGCGCTTCCACCAGGGCCCGATAGTTGTCCAAGGGGAACTTGGAATCGATGCATATTAATCCCACGGTGGACTTGATGTGCGCGTCAGGTATTTTCCCGTCTAAGATTCTTTCCCTTATGCCGAACATTTCCGGTGGAAGTTGGTCTGTGAGAATCGTCTCCAAGCTAATCTCTCCCATCGATGCCCGTTCCTTAGGCACGCGGAGCATCTGCTCCACTGACCGATGGGTTTCCTGAATATCCTTGGCGTAGGTGGCAAGCTGGCCGACGCTTTGGTTCAACCCAGACTCCATCCAAGCCTTGGTGACCGCCGGCTCTATATCTTTTGGTTCTATCTTGCCTCTCCGCAACATCAGCACAGTCAATCCCAATAGAAGGACGATGACCACTAGGAGCAAGCCGAAAATCGCCGTGTCCACCTGATCCCTCCGATTTAGAGATTATCTCGGCTATCTGGCGACGCCGCGCCCATTAGGGTGAGACCATCTTGGCCTAGACGCCTACCTTGTGCTTGGCTTTGAGTTTACGCAGTCCGGCGGTGGTTCAAGACAATTTGGTTCTCACCACGTAGGTGCGGGCAATCTTATCATGGAGCCCTTGGTTTCTATTCTTTCCTTCTCTAGGGTGCTACACCGGTTGTGGACAGGAAGATTTCAGCTCTCCAACCCCATGGCGAAGTGGATAGCAGAATCCACTGCCTGCATCTTCGAAGATCCTAGATTAGTGATGTATCGCTGTAGCAAGTTTTTGGGAATCGTGGTCATGCTATCGAGATTCGCTGCGCAATTCCTGGGTAGGCCGTCCTCTGGTCCCAAGGGCACTTCCGCCGGTATAGCCCTGACGCGTCTTGAAACAGGCGCAACCGTAACGAAATCACGGTGGATATAGGCTTCGTCCCGAGAGATCAGGACGACTGGGCGGTGTCCAGTTGGGAGAGGAAGGTCAGCCCACCAAATCTCTCCCCGCTTCATTTTCTAGAAGCCTCTTGCCAATCGTCTTCCCAAGATTCACCGTCGAATGCGTAGTGATGTGTAGCCTCTGCCAGGGCGATTTCCTCTTTGGTTTCCGGGTACTTCAGATAGCCTTGTATGTACTGCTCGACGTCTTCCCGCTCTTTTACCCGGCGCAGGTGTTCTTCCACCGCTCGGCGGAAAAACTCGCTGCGGCTCAGGCCGTTGGCCAGACGTTCTTTCTCAACTGCTTCAAGGGTTTCTTCGGGGAGGCTTATCGCTATTTTAGCCATGATGCCGCCTTGTTGTCATACTAAACTCATACCATAGTATGATAAATCTCCGGGGAAGATTCAAGGCGTTGATGTCATCCGCCACGTTTTGGGCAGTCGGCTTATAAAAAAGGCAGCCCTCATGATTGGGGGCTGCTCTATTAACCTAGTCTTGTAAAACGAGTTAGGCGGGATTCTCAGCGGTCCAAGCGGCCGCAGTGGCCTGGGACACCGCTTGGCTAACGTTGCGGTCCAGGGAGTAGGGAAGGACGCACTCGGAGGTGGGTTCCGTTATCAGGGCGGCCAGAGCCTTGGCGGCGGACAATTTCATGGAGGTGGTTATGCGGGTAGCTTTGATGTCCAATGCGCCCCTGAATATGCCGGGGAAGACCAGGCTGTTGTTGATTTGATTCGGGAAGTCGCTGCGACCGGTGCCAACTACCGCCGCTCCGGCCGCGAGGGCTAGGTCGGGCATAATCTCTGGAATCGGGTTGGCCATGGCGAAAACGATGGAGTCGTTGGCCATGGAACTGACCATCTGAGGCGTCACTGTGTCGGCAACCGCGAGCCCGACGAAAACGTCGGCGCCCCGCATCGCGTCGGCAAGACTGCCTTTGAGATTGTCAGGATTGGTTGTGTCCAGCATGGATGTTTTGACCGGCGTTAGGTCGGTTCGGCTTCGATCGATTATCCCGGTGCTATCAACCAAGATAACGTTCTTTGCTCCGTGATCCAGTAGTAGCTTCGTGCTGGCGATGCCGCCTGCGCCAGCTCCGCAAAATACAAACTTGGCGTCGGCGATCTTTTTGCCAGTCAATTCGATGGCGTTGATGATGGCAGCCAGCACGGCGATGGATGTGCCGTGTTGGTCGTCGTGAAACACAGGGATGCCCAGGTCCTGTAGGCTGTCTTCAATCTCGAAGCAGCGGGGCGCGGCGATGTCTTCCAAGTTGATGCCGCCGAAGGTGGGAGCCAGGTACCGGACCGTCTGTATGATTTCCGCAGCGTCCTGAGTGCCCAGGCATATGGGGATGGCGTCGATGTCGGCCAATCCTTTGAACAGGATTGATTTGCCTTCCATCACTGGCATGGCCGCTTCGGGCCCCACGTTGCCCAAGCCCAGCACTGCTGAACCGTCGCTAACCACCGCCACCATATTGGCCCGGTTGGTCAGGTTGTAGGATTCCGACTTGTCGTTGAATATGGCCATGCTAACTGCGGCGACGCCCGGAGTGTAGGCGACGGACAAATCATCCGCCGTTTCCACCGTCATCTTTGAGGCGATGCTGATTTTCCCTCGGCTCTCCCGGTGACGCCTGATTGCTTCAGAGTTGTAGTCCATTTTTCCTCACTTTGGCCGGCGGAGTTTTTACGGTAACCCTTTTGGGCGCCTCACGTTGCCGGGGATAATCTTGAGCTCTATGAGATTACTGGAAACTAACTTGTAACAGCGCCTTCGGAGGCGGAAGAAACCAGTTTAGCGTATTTGGCAAGTACGCCGGTCGTGTAGTTCGGGGGAATCGGCTGGAATTTCGCCCGCCGGTCGGAGAATTCCTCCTCGGTGAGCTTTACGTTCAGTTGCCGGGCCGGGATGTCTAGAGTGACAATGTCCCCTTCTTCCAGCAAGCCGATGGGTCCGCCGACAGCCGCTTCAGGAGTAACATGACCCACCATGGGCCCGTGGGAAGCTCCGGAGAACCGCCCGTCGGTCACGAGAGCCACGTCGTCGCCAAGGCCCTGGCCGATCAGCGCGCCGGTAACGCCCAGCATCTCCTGCATACCCGGACCGCCTTTGGGTCCTTCGTAGCGGATTATTACGATGTCTCCGGGTTTTATTTCCTTCCGCTGGATGGCTTGGAAGGCGGCTTGCTCTTGGTTAAAGACCCGGGCGGGCCCCTGATAGACCTTTTCCTGGTGTCCGGCCACCTTGATGACCGCTCCGTCTGGGGCCAGGTTGCCGTAGAGAATCGCCAGACCTCCGGTGGGGCTTCTGGGTTGTTCTATAGGCACCACTATGGATTGGTCGTCGACGGTCTCAAATGCCTCTACGTTCTGTCGTAGAGTTTTGCCGGTGATGGTCATCGCGTCGCCGTGCAGCAGGCCGGCTTGAAGCAACCGTTTCACTACCAACGGCACTCCACCGACCCGGTCCAAGTCGGCCATGACGAACTGGCCGGCCGGGCGCATGTCCGTGATGTAGGGCGTGCTGCGGCTGATGCGATCGAAGTCCTGGAGGCTCAGTTCGACCTGGGCCTCTTTGGCGATGGCCATCAGGTGCAATACGGCGTTGGTGGAGCCGCCCATGGCGACAACCACGGTGATGGCGTTCTCGAAGGCCTGGCGGGTGAGTATGTCCCTGGGCCTTAGGTCTTCTTCCAACAGGCGCATCAGCGTTCGCCCCGCCAAGAGGGTTTCCTCGTCTTTACGAGGGTCTATGGCCGGGATGGAGGCGTCACCGGGTAGAGACATGCCCATGACCTCGATGGCGGTGGACATGGTGTTGGCGGTGAAGAGACCGGCGCAGGAGCCTTCTCCGGGGCAAGCGACGCATTCCAAGTCGTGGAGTTGCTCCCGGGTCATATCGCCGTTGGCGTAGGAACCCACGGCCTCAAAGACGTCCTGGATGTTAACGTCCTTGCCCAGGTAGTTACCCGGCATGATGGAGCCGCCATAGATGAAGAGGGCAGGCACGTTGAGACGAGCTATGGCCATCATGCAACCGGGCATGTTCTTGTCGCATCCGGCCACGGTGATGAGCCCATCCATGCGCTCGCCGAAGGTGACGACTTCGATGGAATCGGCGATGACTTCCCGGCTGACCAGGGAGGCTTTCATGCCTTCAGTCCCCATGGAGATGCCATCGCTTATGGTGATAGTGCCGAACTTGAAGGGCACGCCGTCGGCTTGGCGGACACCTTCCTTGGCGGCATCGGCCAACCTGTCTAGATGAACGTTACATGGAGTTACATCGCTGGCCAGGTTGGCGATGGCGATGAAGGGCTTGTCCATGTCGTCCGAGGTTAGGCCCATGGCCCTTAGCATGGCGCGGGCCGGCGCCCTGTCTGGGCCTTCTGTTATCTCTTTACTGAGGTGCTTTAGTCTTAATTGGCTGGTGGTGGCCATCCGAGTCCTCCTGAGAATACCTTCCCATCCGAAGGTTGGCCCCTCCGCATGGGAAGGCACCATTATAAGCGTCGATAATGATGGGTTACAAGCTTCACCAAAACGGGGGTTAGGGAGTATGGATAACGGCAGCCTTCCAAGGTCCCTAGCTAGGCGCACCGGGGGTTGCGGAGCCCCTCGTTTTCTTGTACTCTGTGGCCTGATTCCAAATCGAGCATGAGGTAATGCGATATGTTTAACCTGCTTACATTGCTAAGGGTACCGAGGGCTCAAGCCCATTGCGATATCCCCTGTGGGATTTACGATCCGATATCCGCGAAGATAGCCGCTCAGACGGTGCAGAAAATGGTGTTGCGGATCCAGGCCTTGGAAGCGCCGGGACCCAGTGGGGAGACCGCCGCCCGCCAAGACTATGTCAACAAGATTGCCCGCTACGTCACGGTCAAAGAAGAGCACGCCGAGATCTGCAAGAAGGAACTGAGCATCCTTTGGGCAGACTACGCTTGGCCGAACCTTCCCGCTGGCTTCGACCTCCACGGAAGCTTCAACGCTGCGCTGAAGCTGGCTGGACGCTGCAAGCAGAACGTTGACATGGCTGCCTGCGAAGAACTGGTCGCTGCGGTCGACGCCGTAGCCACGGCTTTCTGGGCCACCAAGAACGTGGAATACAGCGACCCCAACGCTGCTGCCCGCTACGGCGCTTAAAGCTTCGTTCAGTTTCTAGGACTTTATAAGGGCGCCCCGATCGCATCGGGGCGCCCTTACGCTTTCATGGCACAGCGGTGATGATTCGACTCCGTCCGATCGACCGAATCGATCCAATCGTGGAGAGATATGAAGGCAGCAGTAACGACAAGTCTTTGCATCTCGGTCTTGTTGTTGATCGCTGCTTGCTCTGTGACATCCACGGGTCTGGCTGACAACAAAACCGAAGCTACCGTTGCTGCGGATATCCAGCCTGACGAAGATGCGATAGCCATGGCAGTGTTGGCAGATAAGGTGGTTGTCCGGGCACGCGAGACCTTTACGGATGCTGTGCTCAAGCAGGTGGGTGTCAACACGAATGATGGGCGACGGGTCTTCCGTTTCACCGATGAGGCTGCCACCCAGGTAATCTCGATAACCGTTGCTAGCGACTCCAGCGCAGCGGACCAATGGCAAATCCACGTTGGGGTCCCGCCCTGACTGGACACCCAAGGCCGGGAATGATACTTCATGACCTGAAGATTGGTCCTAGTTCGGTCGTCGAGACTGCGACGAAGTATTGGGAAGGGTGTAGTGTTACGGGGTTGGGCCTGTCCGGTGAAGGCAGCGAGTTGTTTTGGCACATGTTTTGCGGGCTACCCCAGGGAGTATTTTCTGGCGTCGTGGACGGCCGGACCGGAGCGTTTACTCCATCTAACGCGCTAACGCGCCACCAGCGCGGATGCCACCTACCGAAGAATCCGAGCCGCCGAAAAAGCAGTAGCCTAAAGGCCGCTACGCCAGAGCTGCTTCCGCCGCCTTGATCGTGCGGTCGATGTCCTCGGCGGTGTGGGCCAAGGAGACGAATCCGGCCTCGAACTGGGATGGGGCCATGTATACACCATTCTCCAGCATGGCATGGAAGAACCGGCCATGGCCTGGAACGTCAGATTTCTCCACTTGGGCCAGGCTATCTACCGGACCGCCGTTGAAGAACCCGGTGAACATGGAGCCGACGCGGTTGATGGTCGAGGGTACTTCTTTGCGGGCGAACACATCAGTTAGACCCTTGGTCAACCGGGCGGCCATGGCATCTAACTTGTCGTAGACGCCGGGCCGGCTCACCTCTCGTAGCGTCGCCAGTCCGGCGGCTACGGCCAACGGGTTTCCGGAGAGTGTGCCTGCCTGGTACATGGGACCGAGGGGCGCTACCAACTCCATGATTTCCTTCCTGCCGCCGTAAGCCCCCACCGGCAGTCCACCGCCGATGATTTTGCCTAGAGTTGTTAGGTCGGGCGTTATGCCGAACCGGCCTTGAGCGCCGCCGACTCCCAGTCGGAAACCGGTAATCACTTCATCAAATATCAGCAACGAACCGTGTTTCTCAGTGATACTGCGCAAGCTTTCAAGAAATCCCGGTGCGGGCGGGACCACGCCCATGTTGCCTGCCACCGGCTCAACGATGATTGCGGCGATGCCTTCCGGGAACGCGGCGAAGGCCTCTTCGACTGAAGACAGGTCGTTGTAGTCGGCAACCAGGGTTTCGCTGGCGTAGGACTCGGGAA
>ERZ651768.2252-NODE-2252-length-13548-cov-3.093089_pt1 | contig 13548 bp, 8 predicted proteins | sample MGYA00514754_ERZ651768 | MGnify/ENA metagenome assembly ERZ651768 | reverse complement strand
CCAACTCGGAACCGGCACACTGGCTTTACCATCGCACTGGAGCCTGCTGCCATCGCTCACTAACCAGCCGATTAAGTTCACAGTAACCTCACCCTATATGCTCGCGAAGACCCTCCTGGACAGCCATTATGGTGACCTTCGCGCACTGTGCATGGACTTAGCGAAAATCTTGGCAACCCAAGTTGCAGAAATCAATGCGCCCGTGCTTCAGGTGGACGAGGCTAATCTCACGGGCCATCCCGAAGACCGTGACTGGGCGCACGAGCCGATTAACACGGTCCTTGACGCCGCACCACACGAAACGGCGGTCCACTTATGTTTTGGAAATTATGGTGGCTCAACGATTCAGCAGGGCTCGTGGAAGGATTTGTTACCTTTCCTAAACGCTCTGCACGCTGATCACCTTCTACTCGAATTCGCTCGGCGCGGTTACGAAGAACTCGAGGTGCTTCGCGATCTTAGACCCGAAATCGCTCTCGGCGTCGGGGTGATTGACATCAAAGATAATGAGGTAGAGACCCCGAGAACTGTAGCAGGGCGAATCGAGCAAGCGTCCAAGATACTCGGTCCCGAACGGATTCAATGGGTGCATCCAGATTGCGGGTTCTGGATGTTGCCGCGAAGCGTTGCTGACAGAAAGATGGCGAACCTAGTCAAAGGCCGTGACCTCTTCCTCGGCCAGTAACACTCGGACGTGTGCCCTCCTGATAAATCGTTAATCTACCGCCTGCGCGGCCTTCCGCTGCATGTAACTCGAATCAATAAAGGGCTGGTCGTCTAGGTGGGCTTGCATCAAAGTAAGCCGCCTATTTAGCAGCACGTCCAGATTGCGACCGTGGATTAGTGGAGTTTCCTGCTGGTCGGTCGTCGCCATGAACTCAACGCCTGAGGCCAAGAGCTCGAGCAGGTCTTTGGAGTTGGCGATCTCTTGGAGCATCATGTCCCTTAACAACACCCGGTATTCGCTCATAGCGCCATGGTCGCGTGCCTCATCGGCCTCGAGAAATCCGTGAACGCCGACCACCCACGCTATAACACTACGCTGCGTCCGGAACCAGCACTTCAACGCCCTTAAGCGAATCCACTGGTCATACATGACGTTTCCAGCTGAGGGCTTGTCCATCCCTCGACACTCGCGCCCCAGTAGCTCGATCGCACGGTCAATTGGCGTCCAGACGTTGGCATCGAAGTGTGCGAGGTTCTTTCGGCACAACTCGAGAGTCGTCAGTTGAAAAAGTACATCGCGACTGAGGTCCACATTGTTTGGATTGTGTGGAGTCGTGCACATGAACTTCTGGTAGTAAGCTCGCTCGGATTCTGGAATGGCTTCAATGTTAGGCACGAAGGGCCTGGCCCACAGGCGGTACCAGACGAAGCCATACATTGAATACAACGGGACGGCGTTCGGGTAGGCCAGAATCGCTTCTTCAGCGGCAGACCAGGCGCTCAACAACGTTGGGCTCAGTTCCGAACCAACCTCACGCTCAGCCATGCGTTCAGTTTCGCGATCGATATCTAATTCGGGATTAAATTGAAACGCGCCGACCATCTCATGATTTGGGTCAAACGGCACGATTCCTGGCAGCGGCGTTCCACCTAGGTGAGCGACGTTTCGTACATCGTTCGCGTGAAGCATCTGAAGTCTTCGCCCCGTCAAACGCGGGTATGGCACACCGAGCAGGGGGGCAAACATTGCATGCGGTCCAGCTGCGAAATAAAGGTCGGCGCGCGCACCGCGTGCCTCAAGGTCAGCCATTAATTCTCGCTCACGTGGGTCGAAACGATCCTGATGAACCGTTCCAGCGTTTACCCCAGACGACTCGGGATACCGAGGGTGTTTATACGGCATCTCCCACCCCCGCCCGACCAATGTCGCACTCTCAACCCCGACCCCATCCCCCAAACCCGCCCAGACCGTGTCATGCTCGCCGTAAAAAGATTCCATCCTCGTCAACACTCGAAAGGCGGCGTTTCGCGACCTGCCGGCGTCCCGGAGTCCACGTAAAAACTGCACGACATTCCCGCCGGCAACCCGAGCGATGTCAGCATCATCATTCCATTCTCGAATCAGGTAGGGACCGCCGTTTCGCCCAACATAAAGCGATTTGGTGTATTCAAAACCCGCCCCGCTGTCATTCGTCCACACCGAAAGAAAACCTAACTCTGGGACCTCGACAAGTAACCGCTCCACCATTTCTGCATAATGCGCCTGCACCATGGGGTGAGTAATCGTCATGTTGTAGCGTGGCTGAAAACTGCGGAACGGATGGTCGACACGTGCACCGCGTAACATCGGATACTGCTCAAAGAACTTCTCTGGCACCGAGCGTGGCTCGAAGCAGAATAGTCCTGGCACGAGGCCGAACTTCACGACCAAGGCGGCATTTGCTTTCAGATTCGCCAAGTTTGCTGCGAGCCACTCTTTTGGGTAGAGTCCAGCGTTCAGCTTACTGCTCACGAATTGATCCAGCGCCGGACCATAGGTATAGAACATCGGGTAGGCCTCACCTGGAGGACCTGCTTCCAACCCATGGGACTCCGCCAGACCGTTCACCTCTACGTGGGTAAAGCCTCGGGCTGCTAACTGCTCAACGTAGGCGGCCGGGTCCCGTCCGTGGTGGATCCGACCTTCCTGCGTTAAAACAAAATCGAAAAGGCTACGCTGCCAATCGAACGCAACGTCCATGCGGCGCCCGTCCCGATACTTGTTCACAGCTTCGTCACCAAGCCGTTTCAAGAGGTTTACAACACCACCATACAAAAGTGAGGATGAAGTGGCCGTGAGAAAACCAGCCCCATCCTCGCTAAGACGGAGGAACACAGCCGGTGTACTCCCCGCGACTCCATTACGCTCAGGAAATGAGATCTGAAAAACGCCCGCAGTCCTCACCTCAACATCGGTAGAGGTGCGCACAATGTCAGCACCGAACTCCGCGGCTATTCTTTCAGCAGCGGCAGTCACCACCGATGCCGCGCCAGGGTTAATCTGTATTGCTTGTATTCGAGCCAGTGCGTCGGCGACCGTCATGACACTTCAGGTCCAACGCTCAGTTCAATGGTCAGGCTCGCACGACTATCTATGGCGAGGTCGATGTCTACGTAGCCGCTAGATCGTACTTGGGTGTTGCGATAGGGCACGTGACTGTGATCGACGGTCACCCCGACTGCAACCCGACCCACTGGAAGCAGGATATGTAGATGGACACTGGATGATGGCGCTGACAGTTCAAGGTGAAGGCTCTCCTCCTCAGCGCGATACACATATCCAACCGTAGCCCCGGACGCCGCGTAGCCGAGCTGAACCTCGACGGTCCGGACTCCGGTCACCGCCCATCGAGGAGCCAACAAAAGTTTATCGAAGCCCTTCCCTTCATCGACAAGCCCGATGAGTCCCTCCACAAGCGCATACAGCATTGCCGACGAACCCCAACCATCCGTCGGCTGAGCCTCCGGACTTGTACTAGCCTCAACACTGGCCGGCGTACCATCAGGGAAGTACCACAAATAGGTCGCTTGGCGTTCACCGATTAGAGCCCAATACCGCTTCAGAATATCGACACCATACGACTCAAAGCCGGTTTCGAACGCCGCACGTGCTAATTCCCCACCGACCAACGGCATGATGCCACCGTTGACATAGGCGCCAGCCACGAGTTTCTCGTCTCCGAAGACTCCATCGGGAAACGGAGGGTCGATCGAAAACCACTCCGCAAACGCCGGCGTCGTCTTACGCCGGCGCTGATACTCCTCAATGATCGACACCGCCTGAGCCTGCTCCGTAAGCCCTCGATTGATATCCATCGGATTACTCAGGCTCAGTTGCGCCGCTTCGTCTACACCGGCGATCCCGACTGGCGTGCGCTTAACGAAATGGGTATAAAACTTTCCATTCCAGCAGATTTCATTCGCCCGCACCTTCAACCCATGCGCTTGCTCGGTCCAGTATGCCGCGCGCTCTGAGTCGCCGAAGTGGGTATATAACCCCGCCAAAATGCGAAAGGCCTCGTAGTACCCACTGTTGTCGCCATGCATAATGCCCCAGAAAGTGTGCTCATCGATCTGAAACTGAAGCCATTCATGACGTCCAGCCGTATAGGCAAAATCCCACGTGTCTATTGTGTATGCGCGTTTTACCAGATTGAGCTGCTCATCCCAGTACCATGGATGGCTCATGATGTAGCGAAGCGCTCTCTCCATCGCTGGCAGCTGCTTGCAGATCCAATCGTCGTCACCGCACGCCTGCCACGCCAGCCAGGCCGCCTTGACGAACCGGTATTCGACGTCCGCCTCTACCGGTACCCGAACGTACTTCGTCCAGTTTTCGCGCTCACACGGCAGTTTTTCAGGATAGGTAGTGACGTAATCGAAGATCCGACCACTCGTTGACTGCGTCTCAGCAAAATGCTCAACGATACTCGTCGCATCCGCGTGAAAATACCGCCCCATCCGCAACATGTCGCAATGGTCTCGAATCCAAATCGAGCTTGCATCCGGCGTGCGGAATCCACTTACTCGTCGTCCATCGACGACGAGTTCCATAACATCCTGCTCGAGAAATGAACGGACCGTATCGAAGAGTTCGTCGAATGCCGGCTCGCCCGTGCGAAGGAAACTCGACGGTGTGCTAGGGCTCAAGACTCCCCTGTCCCCGCCAATATCGCATCTTGCCAATTCCACTAGCATCCCGACTGCCGTCGAAGGCCAAATAAAAATACGATGGGCGCCCTTCGTAGAGCACCTGCTCTCCGTACGTGGCTTTAGTCAGATTGGTAATCGTGTAATTCAGCTCTCCGTCTACGAGCGACGCAAACACAAAATCACCGTTGGTTTCGACCTGGTCGAATTGGATCCGACCAGCTTCATAGGTGTAACGTGGACGCCGCCAGTCTCGGGCGATGTCCATTCGAAGATCTTGCTTAACACCAACCGTTATCGTTTTCTCGCCATCCTCAATGACTACCCCCAACCCAGTCCTAGCCGGAACTGGCTCTATCAACCTGATCCGATCCACCCATGACTCAGGCGACTCACCCGCTTCGTGGGGCACCAACACCGTCACGAAACCCTCGGTCTCACCAAGCTCAAAATGATGCGCTGTGGTCTGATGTATCAGGGTCTCAGTCTGATAATGACGCGTTTCTGTTTCGGTGCCCTCAAGTCGGAAGTGCGTGTCTGGAAAATAAATTAATAGATGTCGATTCTCTGGAAGTTCATCAGAACCGATTTGATCGTAGACCGTGTCATACCAGTGGTCACCCTGCTCAACAATCCGCCGAGTGTGCCACAGGTTCGCCATCGTGAAGTATTCCTCAACGCGTGCTTTTACGATGTCGAAGACAACAAAGATTTCGGGATCCTTGATGTAAGCGATTACCCGATCCCACTCGAACCCCCAACCATCGTCGATCATGCGACTTCGACTGTAGTCGACGTCAGGCAGACTTAAGAAATCAACTTTTTGCGTTCGAACCCGGCGATAGGAACCTGCGTTGTGCAGAAAATCCAAAATGGACTGTCCGGGCACTGCATCTGGTGTATCGAGTCGCGCCTCCCCTGCCTCCTGTCCCATCCAAATCTTCTCCGGACGGATTGCCAGACGATTGTGGAAATAGTCCTGTCGATAGGCACCGAATGGCCCGCTCGGCATGTAATCCCTATAACCACCATCGTGGAGAAGGACCGACCCCCCAGACATGAGCAGGGTGATACTGTTCTCATCAGCATGCCCATGAGTCATTTTCTCTTCCTCAACGGGGATCGTGTCACGAAGGTAATCACGAAAATTAAGTCCTCCGTCTCCCTCGTCGCGGTAATTGAGAAGCAGATAGGTTGAATCTGCGTCCCATCCATTTCGAAACACAATCTTTTTCCCTTGAACGTCCTCCATCACTTCAGCCGATAACCCCTCGGGCATTTCTGCGCCGATGCTATCGCTACCCCAGCGATGACAATCCAACAGAAAGTATCCAAGCCCGACATCAACAGGGTCACCAAAGTCAACAAATCGGTTAGCGATAACATTAGCCGCCCACTTAAGCTGAGGATCCTCATAAGCTGCGGCTGTGGCTTCAAAGAAAACCAGGTAGTGCTGCCAATTACGCAGCCAGTTGGCATCACCGAAATCCGGGACCATGCCAATCGGTGCCATTAAATTCAGGAAGTATTGGGCGTAGTAGTACATCTCAGGGGTACGGAACAGCGCATTTAGTCGATCCGACACGTCAGCATGCCCCATCAAGGCATACAGCCAGATGCCGTGATAGATGGTCGCATCCTCAATTTCCCAGTTACCCCAGTTGTCATCAGCCAACGCCCGATCTTGCATTCGCCAGACTTCAGCGCGAGGATGATCTGGTAAAGCTCGGACCGCCCAAGCTAGGGATTCAGCTCGGAGCATGGTTCGATTCATGGTTCCCCACTCGACCGTCCGTAACAGATATTCCATACTGTCTTCGATCACCTCCCGGGCGGCACGGGCCTCTTCCAAGGACAACTGATTAAGGCGGTCGAGAGTTTCGAACGCTCTGATGTAGCGCATTACCCTAAAAAAATCTGGTAACGCTGGCACACCATCAGCATAGTCGGGGCGACGGTCAATCGCGGATTGTGGATACTGACTTCGATAATCGCCAAACTGGAGTATGACCCGCTTGGCACGTTCAGCGTAGAGTGGCTCCCTCTCAGTTTCAAATAGGTATGAATAGATCACGGCCATCTCAAGTAGACGACCTGGCGGCCGATACCCAAAAATACTCTCCGAATCAAATTGCTCGCGCCAACGCGTAATCAGGTCGTCGTAGTTCTCCCAAGTCCAATCTGCTGAACCCCTCGCGTACTCTAAATACGCTGACCGTTCCACCGGCGCTTGGGCTATAGCCGGCGATACCATCCCAATCAGTGCCACTATTAGCGCACCCACTACGACTCGCCTTCTCACACGCATCCTAGTACTCCCTTTCACAATTCCGCACTAAACCATTCATCAAATATTCACCATCAGCCAAAGTAACATCAAAATCAATCCAACCAAGACCCAGCTGCCACCAAAGCCGAGATAGTCAATCATCGTTGGCTTCATCACTTCCCAGCGCGACGCCGGAAATATCTTGTCATCGTCAAACTGTCGGGGAGCCGCATAGGCAGCTTCAAGCGCAAGTGCGTCAAGTTCAGCTGTAGCTTGCACGGGCGTATGCATCTTGGCAAAAAAGCGATCAAGCGCCTCCGTTCCGACTGGTGCTGTCACAGCGCTAAACAAGAACAGTAGTATGAATGGGACAATCGCATCAAAAAAGAAGCGGAACGCGATCAGCCATGAACGCGGTGTGTCACTAAAATCTGTCCCGAACCAACTAAGCACCCAGATCTCCGCGTTGAAACGACCGAGGCCAACCAGTTGAGATGTCGGATCTGCCGGATTTTCTCTCGCAACCTCATCGAAAAATACAGCAGCAGGAGCCACTTCCCGAACTCTCGTCAGGGTTTCCCCAACGCGTGAAGCGCGACCAGCGTCCACGTCACCTCGCAGCGCCGGTTCTTCCACCTGGACGACGCGCGCGCGTGTCGTCTGCAAAAAACGAACATCGTGCCGTGACCAATCCATCGCACCGAACAGATTCGGGATAATCGCATAGATCATCACGCAGATTGCTACCTGAAGAATGACCGCTGGTCGCGTTAGGCCACGCCAAATGAATCCTAGCCAAATCGAGGCGCCGAAGATTGCCGGAATAGAAATGAAGTATCGGAACAACCCGAGGAGGTCATCGACGAGGACGGCAACCACGACCCCACCTATGAGAGTGAGAGGAATTACTAATCGTCCAACCAATAAATAGTGGCTCTCTGACCGACCCGGCCGAAGCGGCTCGTAGAGATTACGAATGAAGAGCGCTGAGTAGGACACTGCCGTAGCGTCGAGGGTAGACATGTTCGCAGCCAGAATCCCGACCATCATCAAGCCGAGTGCACCTGGCATGAGAAGGTCTCGGGACATATAACCCCAAATTAAGTCAGGGTCGTGTAAATCACCTGCGTAGAGGCCGATAGCGAGCAAGCCGGCCAAGGCCCAAAACAGCATGATGAATCGTTTAAAGAACATGCCACCTATCATCCCGAGACGAGCAGTCATCTCGTCCCGCGCCGAACCAGCCGTCTGCATACCTGTGGTCACCGCGATAATCGAAACCAAGTTCGCCAAAATCATTGCAAGAATCGTGTACCAGCCGTAGTCGCTCAGTGCCGCTGAGCCAAACAAGGCAAACATAAAATCCGGCACCGTCGCGTGCAAGCCGTCAAACCCTCCGACTTTAGCTAGGCCGACTGGGATCAGAATCAGTGAAAATAGAACAATGAGTACGCCCTGAATGGCATCGGTAATAGCGGCAGCCCGGAATCCGCCGAGCATCGTGTACAGACCTACCACCACGGCAAATAACACATAAAATACTAGCGGATCAGTGTGTGAGACGATCGAACTCAGCTGGCCCAATTTGTTCCGCTCGTTCAACTCCTCCCATCTGGCGCGGTCGGCCGTAGCGAGTCCAGCATCGAGCCGATCGGTGAGTTCCCGGAACTCTCGGAATGCCAAGACGCTCTCCCGTTCGTCGACCGTCCACTCCACCTCGGCTTTCGGCGTGACCGCCATGAAGGTCTTCCCCGCCACCATAAACCCGGCCCCGCCACCAATAATGGACACGAGCAAAATGAAAATGGCAAAGGCTCCACCAAGAAAGGGGCTTTGAAATCGCTCAGTGAAGAAGTCACCGATTGTCGTTAACCGTACCCGACGGAAAAACAGTACTTGAAACCAATAAAACGGGGTGATGAACAAAACAAGATACTGGATCCACATGCCGCCGATCCCTTGGCGGTAGATTTCGCGTGAAACCGCAACAGCCTGATCCGCGTTAGTCGATGTACCAAAATTGAGGAAAAACTGATAGAAGCCCCCGAGGCGCCGACCGGCTAGAAAGAATTCGCCGCGATCTCGAGTTCGTGCGCCAACCCGATAGCCAATCCAGAGAATCACCCCCACATACCCAAGCAACACCGCTGCATCGATCGGGTGAAGACCAAAAATGCTCACGCGTGGTTCTCCGACGTAGGAAAGTGATCGTAATTGACTAGATCAATTGTTTGCCCCTTGATAGCCCAAGACACTCCGGCTTCACTCGGTAGAACACCACGCTCGTAACACCGCCTCAGGTCACCATCAAGCCCGTCAATCCAGTAGCGATCAGGTTGAACCGAACGGCGCCTGAGGGTAGAAGATACCGTTGGAATCTCGCTTATCGACTCGTGCACGCCGTTCATGCACAGTGTCTGCGCTGCCGCTGCTTCTGGCCCACATTCAATCGGCTCGCTTCCTGTGACTGCGCGGACCGCCTCCGTTAACTTAGCGAAATGGTCGCCCGCATTCGGTGACGGATAAATCCCAACACGCCGACCATCCACCTCAATGCTAATCTCGTCCTTCACATCCCCTACCGGCTTTTTATAGGCAACAATCGCCTCTTCGAACTCCAATTCAAATCGCGGCCCATAACTATCTTGCGTGGCGTGGGAACCATAGAACAGCACCTCAACATCCCCGCTCGCTCGGGCACGACAGGCAACGGTATCGAAACTTTCGATGCTATTCACCCGACAGACTTCTGCAGTTACTTCAATCGGTCTCGCGCTCAGACCCGCAGCCGGTCCGAGTAAAAAAAATAAATTGTGCAAGAAGTGAGCCAGCGCATTGTTTAGTGGGCTATCCAATATCCAACGCCCTGTCGTCACATCACGAAGCCTCCCAGCCCAGTCGTTACGTCGGTAGTAGGCGAGAGTCCGCGGCCAGAGACACACGGACTTCATCCGGATGGGCCCTCCAAACCTTCCTGCTTGAATGTCGCGCTTGAGGGACCTGATTCCTTCGGAATAAGACCACTGATAGCCAATTCGCACAGAATGCCCAGAGGCCTCTCTTGCACGGATCAGCGCGGAGGCCTCCTGAATCGACGCACCAAGCGGTTTATCACACAAAACATCGCAGCCATGGTTCAACGCAAGGATGCTTTGCGATATGTGATGGTGAATTGGAGAAGCGATAACGACCAAATCCGCTTCGCACCCAGCTTGAAATAATGCCTCCAATGACGGAAATACTGGTATTTGGCGCTCAGACAGCCCCGGTTCAGCACATGAACGAGTGGGAAAGGGATCTACTGCTCCGGTTAAACGAATCTTTTCAAGAGGTAGACGGTCCAATGCGGCAACATACTCAGCACCATAACCGCCGATGCCGACCATGACGACACTGACTGGGGCCATCACGCTACTTCCAGTTCGGCGACCAGAGCCTTCAGCCTTGTGAGGTTACGGCCCATCCGCTCTTCGCAAATCTCTGGCCAGAGGGCTCGTTCGGTCGGGATACATTTCGCAGATCGTGTAGCACGCATAGCAAGAGCTTCCAGATCGGCCATCTCATCATCCGTGACATCGGGAAACTTCGCCAAAAACTCCGGGGCATTCGTCTGTAGGTGAAACGACCCCCCGTGGTCTTCGACTGATAGGTGAACTTGACGACCACTGGAAGCCAAACGCCTGATCACACTCGCCAGGGCGATGACACCGTCACCCACCGCTGTCGGAAACGTCTCGAGGCCATCAGGCACCACTCTGATGCCCCCATCCTTAATGTGCGTTGCAACCACCCACGGCAAAATGCGGTCAGTGGCCCGCACCGGGTCCTCTAGCATGGTCAGCACATTCATCGTGTCGAAGACGACACCCAACCAATCTCCGGGAATCGCCTCACACATCTCGAACAATCGAAGCAGTTCGTGCGTCGTAAATTCAAAGTGTAATTCGATCGCCAGGACGACCCCGTGATCACGCAGCATGTCACGTTGTGCCATCAGCGCAGATGCCGTATCCCGAAGTAGCGTCTCAGTCGATGGCGCGGCATCATTCCACCGCATCAGCCCACCCGAGCAAGATCGGACGACTCCGGAGCCCACCCGTTCTGCCTGCGCCGCTACGATTTGATTCGAAGCAAATAAATCACGATGGGCCCAAGTCGTCATGTTGCGCGGAATATGTTCGGCGCCACCCCATTCGAGATACAGGCGCTCCGATTCGGCAAATGCCCGGAGATCGTCGAGATACGAAGGGTCAACCCGACGTTGCCATGCTGAATCGAGCCCCGAAAACTGCACACCCTGGGCTCCATGGTCGACAGCCCACTGCAAAAGTGCCATTGGAGAAAGGTGAAGCGGATTCAGGCCGTATTGCTCGATGCCAATCTTAAAGGCCTGGCGGCATCCACCAGGGACGTCGGCCGATCGACTAGACGACACTCTGGAATCTTTCGACACAGATGCGCAAGACCTCGTCCGGATCGCGTCGCCACCAGTTCTTCGCCGAGAAGATTTCTATTTCGCAGCACCCGTTGTATCCGGCCGCCTCGACAGCCCCACGGACCCGCCGAAGGTCGATGATGCCATCGCCCGGCATCCCGCGATCCGTGAGCAGATCCTCGGTGGGCACGAGCCAATCGCACACGTGGTACGCAAAAATTCGCCCCGCTTGACCAGCTCGCCGAATCTGGCGCTCGAGATCAGCATCCCACCACACATGGTAGGTGTCGATGGCTACGCCGACACCCGCACCCAACACGTCGCACAAATCGAGCGCTTCTCGCAGGGTGTTAACACACCCGCGGTCGGCTGCGTACATCGGATGTAGGGGTTCAATGGCAAGCCGCATCCCCTGTACACGAGCATGGTCCAAGAGTTTCGCAATCCCTTCCGCGACGCGCCGCCGCGCCTCAGGCAAGTCACGGGACCCAGCCATCAGGCCTCCGACGACAAGGACGAGACATTCTGCGCCCAGCGCCGTCGCTTCATCTACCGCGCGTCGGTTGTCGTCAAGATTTAGGTGATCATCAACCGTGAAGAGCCCTCCGCGGCACAGAGACGACACGCGGAGACCCTCGTCGCTGATCCTCTTTACCGCCTCCGTAACCCCGAGAACATGAAGCTGGTCGCGCCACGGCGCAATACCACCAATTCCATGGCGCACACAGCCCTCGATCGCCTCGCCGAGCCCCCATTGCTCTCGGATCGTCGCCGTGTTCAGCGACAGCAGTCTCGTATCGCGAGAAAGATCACGCATCAGGTATTAATCCCCTGCAGCTGACACAGGGACCGCATCCGATCAGCGGCCAGTTCGGGGTCGCGCAACAATCTCGCGGCCGCAGCCAGACGGAACACCTCCGCCAAGTGCGGCAGTGACCGCTTGGCTTCCTGGCCATCGAGCATTGCGAAGTGGTCATGATGTCCGTTCAGCCAGGACATAAAGACGACGCCAGTCTTGTAAAACTGAGTCGGCGCACTGAAGATATGGCGGCTGAGCGGTATACACGGCACAAGAACTGCGTCGAAACGTTCGCGGCGGCCCAGGGCGAGCTCATGCAGTGCGGCACCGGCCGCCGGTGCGATCGCATCAAAAATCCCGAGGAGCGCATCAGAGTACCCCGAGTCGTCGCCACCAATGAGCTCGACGAAATCAAAATCATCACCCGTGTACATCCGCACACCGGATGGTAGCCGTCGGCGCATCGCGACCTCCTTCGACTTGTCGAGCAATGAAATCTTAATGCCATCGATACGCGCCGCATGCGAACTGAGCAACGACAGCACGACATCCATCGCGTCATCAACATCATCATGACCCCAATACCCTTCTAAGGCTGCATCGAACGTCGGTCCCAGCCAATGGATGATGACGGGCCGTTGGACTTGCCTCAACAGGCGGTCATAGATGGTGACGTAATCGTTAGGAGTTCGCGCCGCCGCGCAAAGTGCACGACTCGCCATCAGAATGACCTGACCGTTATGCGCTTCGACCCAGGACATCTGTTCTTCGTAGGCCCGGATTACATCATCAAGCGTCACGCCAGCCGACGGCTCGAGTTGATCGGTCCCGCATCCGCAGGCAACCAGCCCGTCGGTCCGCGTACGGCTCGCCTGCAGAGTCCGTCGAATTAATTCGCGCGCCTGCGGCCACAACAGCCCTGCACCACGTTGCGCTGTATCCATCGCCTCGGCAACCCCGAGATGGCAATCCCACAAATGCTCTCGGAACTGAAGCGTCGCATCCCAATCAATCTCAGCCGGATGACCCGGACGACCAACAACGTGCGCGGCGGCATACGCGACCCGGTTTCGTGCATTACCGGCTGGTTGAATCGGCGTGGTCGCGGGCAGCTCAAACGGCTCAAGGCTACCGTCGGCGACCGGAAGCGTGATCATCGGCATATCACGATTTCACGCTGTCCACGTCGACCCACGCTCGCCGGCGCCAGCTCTCGATCGCCGCTTCGGCCAACTGGACACCCTTGAAACCCTCTCTCAGTGTGTAAACCCATGGTGCGTCATCATGCAGGTGCCGGATGAACTGCTCCCACTGGGCTCGGAAACCATTCGGATACGACCGGTTGGGCTGATACGGAGTCCACTGGTCGCGAAACGCCAACCGTTGCGGCTCGTCAGGATTCCAGACCGG
>ERZ651768.2249-NODE-2249-length-13556-cov-17.981749_pt1 | contig 13556 bp, 16 predicted proteins | sample MGYA00514754_ERZ651768 | MGnify/ENA metagenome assembly ERZ651768 | reverse complement strand
AAGAAATGGTCGAGGAACATATATTTCCACTGATGGAAGTATGTATTTAGGGGAATTCAAGGATGGGGAACCAAATGGTCAAGGAACAAGAACTTACCCTGATGGAAGTAAGTATTTAGGGGAATTCAAGGATGGGATACTAAATGGTCGAGGAACATTCTCTTTCCCTGATGGAAGTAAGTATTTAGGGGAATTCAAGGATGGGATACCAAATGGTCAAGGAACATTTACTCACCCTGATGGAGAAAAGTATGTAGGAGAATTCAAGGATGGGATACCAAATGGTCAAGGAACAATCACTTATGGAAAAGGGAAATGGAAAGGAGATAAGTATTTAGGGGAATTCAAGGATGGGAAAAGACATGTTTATGGAACATATACTTCCTCTGATGGAGAAAAGTATATAGGGGAATGGAAGGACGGGATGCCAAATGGTCAGGGATCAAGAACTTTTCCTGATGGAGAGAAGTATGTTGGGGAATTCAGTGATGGGATACCAAATGGTCAAGGAACAGACATCTTTCCTGATGGAAGTAAGTATTTAGGGGAATTCAAGGATGGGATACCAAATGATCAAGGAACATTCACTTTCCCTGATGGAAGTAAGTATGAAGGGGAATTCAAGGATGGGATACCAAATGGTCAAGGAACATTTACTCACACTGATGGAGAAAAGTATGTAGGGGAATTCAAGGATGGGAAACCAAATGGTCAAGGAACATTCACTTATGGAAAAGGGAAATGGGAAGGACACAAGTATGTAGGGGAATTCAAGGATGGGAAACCAAATGGTCAAGGAACAAATATTTTCCCTGATGGAAGAAAATATGTTGGGGAATTCAAAGATGGGATACAAAGTGGTCAAGGATCACTCACTCATCCTGATGGAGAGATGTATATAGGGGAATTCAAAGATGGAACATTTCATGGTCAAGGAACATGGACTTCACCTGATGGAGAAAAGTATGTTGGGGAATGGAAGGATGGAAGGAAATATGGTCAAGGAACATTCACTTATCCTGATGGAAGTAGGTATGTGGGGGAATTCAAGGATGGTGAAGAACATGGTCAAGGAACACTCACTTATCCTAATGGAGACAAGTATTTAGGGAAATTCAAAGGTGGAGAAAGGAATGGAGAAGGAACCTTTATTTCACCTGATAGAGGAAAGATTGTAGGAGAATGGAAAGAGGGGAAACTACATGGTCAAGGAACCTTAACTTTACCTGATGGAGAGATGTATATAGGGGAATTCAAGAATGGGAAAAAACATGGTCAAGGAACATACACTTTTACTTCTGGGGAGAAGTATGTCGGGGAATTCAAGGATGGAACTTGGGAAGGTCAAGGAACATTCACTTTCTCTGATGGAAGAAAAGGGGTAGGTGAGTTCAGAAATGATAGACCTTGGAACATCATAGATTACGACAAAGACGGAAAAATCATTGGAAGGTATGTGAATGGAGAATATATAGAAAAACCATAAAACCACCCCATTATTCCCCAGTGAGTGAGCCTCAATAATTCTTCGCAGTCAGACATCCTCCAAGTAAAATCACCAATTCTTGTAAAATCTACCGAATGATGGTAGAATTAATATTCTCCAGTAACTAACAGATTAGTAAACCAAGTGAGACATTTTATCATAATCTTCATCTCTCTCCTTCATTTTGCTTCCCCTCTGTTTAGTAGCTCTCATAAAGGGGGAATCCTTTATGGATGGGAAACTTCTTCTGGTGTTCAGTTGAGAAAATTTGGGGATAATGACATCCACCCCCAATATAAAGGAGACGCTGAGAATGGGAAACCAAATGGTCTGGGTATAATGACTTACCCTGATGGAAGTAAATATCTGGGGGAATACAAGGATGGGAAAAAACATGGTCAAGGAACATTCACTTTTCCTAGTGGATTCAAATATGTGGGGGAATTCAAGGATGGGAAAATGTGGAACGTGACAAAACATAACAAAGACGGAAAGTATGTGGGGGAATTCAAGGATGGGGAAATTTGGAACGGAATAGTATACGACAAAAACGGAAACTTCATAGGAAAGTGGGTGAATGGAGTGAAACAGTAATGAACCCCCTAAAACAAACTCCATCATCTCCTGTGAGTGACCACCACTAATTTTTCACTGTCAGACACCCTCCAAATCCACTATTCTTGTAAAATACATCTCAACACATCACACATTATCAATCCCTGTATCGTTCACAGCAGTTGACACCCCAACAATATGATTAGGAATCCCCAGTGCAGTTCGCTCCACTTTAATGCATTTTGGCAATGCATCAACCTGTGACGAAAAAAGTTTTTTCTCCTTAGGATCATCCAGTGTAATCATCTTTCTTCTCATTTGGGACAGGACTATCACGTGCTCTTCAATGACCGACTCTGTCAGCTTACACAAACTCTCAGGGGCTAACTGAGAAAATGATTCCAAAACCTCCTCTCTCATTCTCCCATAGCTCCATTTACCATTGCTGGCATAAAGCCACAAGGTGACTGCTGAGATTCCGTGCTTTTTGGCAATACCTACTTTGGAGCTTATTCTAGCCTCATTATCGGCTTTCAGGGCTCCTATGTCTCTGAGTTGATTCATCTCAATTTCCCTTCAGGATCGATTCAACTATCCGATAAATTGTGAACCTTTGTCATATAAAATCTTTAATAAATGTAATACATATTGATTTACTATATATTAAATCATATAAATTACTATTACACAAGATTTCCACCAACATTAATAGGGATTTCTTTCTGGATTATTATCCCCCTTTTGGCGTGAGGATGTGTGAGAGTAGGAGTCATGTATATATATTATAGGAGGGTAAGGTCGTCCATAGGGGAGTGTTTTCAGGTAGGCAGTTTTTTTCAGGACTCAAAAGGTTACAAAGTAATTTCTACCAAAACAAGCTACAAAACCTGTTCTTGATTATCCTTCCTAATTATGTTTTTGTTGCTTATTTGTTACCCACTATTTTATTATTCAAGTTATATCAGTATATTGTCACTTTTTGAGATATTTATTTTAGGATTTGCACTCATTTCCCAGGATTTGCAAAACAAGTCCCACTAAATAAAACGATCCGACCACTACAACCGGTTTTAGCGGAGAAATCAAAGAAGCTTCCAGCGCCTCTTCAGCAGATGGGGCATGCTTTATTTCGGGGGAATGTTCCAATGCTCCGGATTCGTATAAAAATTTTTCCAATATTTCCGGAGTTGCGGTTCTAGGAGAAGGAACTGGCGTAAAAATCAAGTTCTCTGCTTTTGTGCACAATTCTTTCAGCGGAGTTCGCAGGGTATCATCCAATTTGTCAGAGGCCATTCCCAAAATCAGTGTGCATGGAACGAGTTTGTTTCTTGAAATATGATCAGAAAGTGCCAGCAGGGCATCATGATTATGAGCACCATCAAGCAGCAAAGTTTTGAAATTCAGTGAATGCTTCGGCCAAAAGACATTGTGACGCAAATCGAGACGTCCGGGTAATTTTACTTTTTTGGCGGCCTCCAACCAGATTTGTTTCTTTAGACTGCTTTCGTTAAATAAGACTTGCATAGCACACAAACTTGTCTGAAAACAATCCAACCACGGAATCGCAGATGATTCCTGTGATAATTGATTTTCTGGAAATTGTGTATCAAAAATGTCTTCTGCAAAATAAACTGGAATCTTATCTTTGCTAAATTTTTCATACAGCCACGGTTTTAATTCAGTAGCTTGTGGTGCGACTATTACGGGAATTCCTGAGCGGGTAATACCAGTTTTCTCAGCCGCAATTTGCTTCAAGCTGCTGCCGAGAACTTCCTGATGATCAAGACCAATCCTTGTCAAAACACATAGTTCTTTGTCAGTCACATTGGTAGAATCAGCTCGTCCACCCAATCCGGTTTCCAGGACAACCCATTCCATGTTTTCGGCCATGAAAACATGAAAAGCAATTGCTGTTAGTACATCAAAATAGGAAAGGTATGGAGTTCCTTTGTAGCCGAGTGCAATGCTGAGTACCATGGATGCACTTTGCGCAAAGATGTTTTTTGAAACAGATCGGCCATTTAGAACAATTCTCTCTCTAACATCTGTTAAATGTGGAGAAGTGTAGCAACCTGTGGAAAAACCCTGAACGCACAATAATCGACTGATCATTGAGGCAGTTAAGCCTTTGCCGTTGGTTCCGGCAATGTGGATAATCTTAAAATTTATCTCCGGATGTCCTAAATCTTTCAATAATAGCTGGATACCAGCCAATTTAGTGATGTCCCGTGGTTGAGCACTGGTTTCGTAGCTTCCCCAACGTTCCAACTCATAAAGCAGTTGCAAATAATTTTTGTCAGGATGAGGCATTTTGTTTTTTGTAGGAAAGCAGCCGGGTTCTTTCTAAAAAATCAGCTGGGAAGGAAATAATTACTGTATTAGCAGAAATGGTGGGAAAAGTCTTTTTCTTCGGGTATTTGGCTAAAACAGTTTTGAATACAGGACTTATTTGAGGTACTTAAAAAACTTGCTTTCTGCGTCCATCAGCAGTGTGGTACCTTCCTCTAGGCTGTTACGATAAACATCATGAGAGCGTAGGAATTTAAAGAAATCAGCGTCTTTTTCATAAGCTTCAGCATAAATTTTGGTAGCTTTTGCATCGGCTTTGCCACGTGTTTCTTCGTTAATTTTTTTTGCTTCAGCAATGATTTCAACACGCTCTCTGTCAGCATCAGAACGTATTTTCAATGATTCCTCTTCACCTTCAGAGCGGTATAGTTTTGCTTGTCGTCTTCTTTCTGCATTCATTCGCCCAAAGACCGCTTGACTATTTTGTTCAGGCAGGTCGGCACGTTTTATCCGGACATCCAGAATCTCAATGCCAAAATTTTCTGCATTTTCCCTGGAACGTAAAGTAATTGCTTCACGAATTTCCTTACGGTTTCCAGAAACAATTTCCACAAGTGTGTGCTGTCCAAGAACCTCACGAGTTTGTGAATAGATAATATCATCTAGTCGTGCATGGGCTCCTGCAGTCGTCCGTACGGTTTCATAAAATTTCAGAGGATCGAAAACTCGCCACTTTGAATAGGTGTCTACCTTCATTTCTTTTTTATCCTTTGTGAACACTGCCCCTGGATCTGCATCATAATCTTGAAGTCGGTTTTCCATATAAATGATCCGACTGGCAAATGGCAACTTGAAATTGAGTCCCGGCTCCATGACAATGTCAACTGGGTCACCTAATAAAATCTCAATCGCATATTGAGTCTTATCCACAATATATGTGCTCAAATAAATGGCGCCGACAGCAAGGAGGATAATAATTCCCCCAAAATTTGTTAGCTTTCCAGACATTTAGTTTAACCTTTTGAGAAAATGAAAAAGAAGAAGTCGACACCTTAATTCTGACAAAATGAAAGTGTCAACTATCTTTCTGTCCACAATTGTCGATAATGTCAGAACTTTTGTCAAGTTGAAATAGTTCATTGAGCCAAAGGCTCCTCATCTTTTAAATCTATCATGTTAAAACTGCGATCTCCAAGTCATCAAGAACAAATCCTTGCACTGGCTATGCGCCAAATCGAAAAAATGCTGAAAGAAATGCAGAGTAATGGTAAGAATTTGTCTCGCTTAAAACTCAAGAAATTTCAAAAAACTCACCACATCGACTGCAAATGTAAATTATGTGAAGATGCCAAAATAAAAAATGATCCACGTCTTCGTGGACTCCTTGAGGACGGTTTCAAGGTTTATGTGGAAGGTGCTAAAAAAAGTTCTCAATGATTCAAAAGGATTCCTATAAACATGAAACTTATTTTGACATACGCAGCCTTGTAACTGCAGAGTTGGAAGAACTGTGGAGCTGGTATTGTTTTGAAAAAGTGGCGCTTGGTGTGGAAACTTTGCAAGAATGTTCAACTGAGTCAACACTCCGGATTTTCCTTGCACAAAAACTGCCGGCGGTGCAGAAAAGATTTTGGAGAATTTTCGAAGTCAATCTGCTCTAAGGGCAAAAATCAAAATCCTCGAGGAAGGTATCCAATCGGTCGAGAATTGGCATGTCAATTGGCGCGAACATTTCCGTTCTGCGAACCTTGGACAATCGTTGATCGTTCTGCCTCCATGGGAATCCAGTATAGAACTTTCTGGAAGTCATCCGGTATGTGGATTGACCCCGGACAAGGTTTTGGAACCGGAAATCATCTTTCGACAGCCTTAGCATTGGAAATGCTGGAGCAATATCTGTTGGATGCTGATACTTTCTCGGAAAGCATGATTGATCTGGGAATTGGATAAGGAATTCTAGCAATTGCGGCCTACCGCTTAGGTGTTCCGAAAGGACAGGTGTGGATTTTGAAACTGAAGCGTTCGCTGAACTGGAGCGAAACAGTGAACTAAACTGTCAGTCAGAAAGGATAAATGTTCAAGCTGGACAGCCATCCCTCTTGAAAATTCCAGCACCGATTGTAATCAGCAATATGTTCCTGCATGAACTGCAGCGTGTCCGACTTGATCTTGTGCGGTTGACAATTCCGGGAGGCACTTTGATTTGCAGTGGATTATTGGGAGAGCAAGAGTATGATCTAAGGAATTCTTTGACTGAACTTGGATTTGAATTTTGTTCATCTTTTGAGCGTGAAAACTGTCAGGTAATTTAGTTTCTACGTCCCGAAAAACAGACCTGATGAGTAAACTTTATGCGGCAATCCGGTCGAATTGTCTGTACTGCATTGTCGTTCAAACCACAAGCATTTCTATTAATGGCATATTGTTTGACTCTTTACCTGCAGGCAACATAGAATAGGACAGTCTTTGCAATTAAATCCAATTAGCTCCAGTCCATCTTTTCCTAAGCTCATGACTAAAGAATCGCTTGAACGTGCACTCGCTGCATCACTGAATCTCATGCTGGTGTTGGCAGCACTGGACCTTGCTTTGTACATTTGGGTCGGGACTGCAGTTTTGACTGTAATGGCTCATGCAATGTCGCTGTGGCTTGTGTTGCGTCACCGTTTGATTTTTGACTTAGTCAAACTTCTTGAAACTTCAGCACTTTTTATTGATTTGTACCTGATCAAGCAATACGGTTACGCAGTTGCTTCTCCGGTTTCCACTCTTTTTGCAATTATTCACATTTCACTGAATAGAGAATATCATTTGACCAAATTAAAAAGTGATCTGGACAAAGTGCTGGCAACCAAAAAGAAAGATATCGAAAGTGACGAAAATTAAATAGTTTTTGCAGAGTCCATAAAATTCTGAAACAAAATTATAAAAAATGCTGAAAAATTCTGAAACAGCGGCTATTGGTTTCGCCTCTGCAGGACACACGTTATGCCACTTACTGGTATTGCTATTCCCAACCGTTCTTCTTGCATTGGAAGTGGAAATGGAATTGAGCTACAAGGAATTAGCGGCATTGGCGGTTCCAGCTGCATTTCTTTTTGGAGCAGGAGCTTTGCCGGCAGGATGGCTCGGTGATAGATGGAGCAAAACCAATCTGTTGGAAATATTTTTTTACGGCACAGGAGCTTCTACGATTATAACCGGATTTGCTCACACACCTTTGATGCTGGGCATTGGACTGGCTGGGATCGGCTTATTTGCTTCAATCTACCATCCTGTTGGGATGTCATGGCTGGTTTCCAGAACTTCCAAAACAGGAACCGCTCTGGGAGTTAATGGGCTGTTCGGCAGTTTCGGATTTGTCCTGGCACCTCTTGTTGCAGGATCATTGACAGGATTGTGGAGTTGGCGGGTTGCTTTCATTATCCCAGGAATTGTATGTTTATGTGTTGGAATTCTTTTCAGCATTTCGCTACGTACTTTTCTGGAAGACGTGGAAAATCCTATTCACAAAGCTGCATATGAATCTAGTTCTTCAAAAAATATTTGGATGACTTTTGGCTTGATGGGTATGGCATTATTTCTCAGCGGTATGTTTCACCAGATTGTACAGTTTTCACTCCCCAAAGATTTTGACCTGCGTGTTCTCCTAACGTCCGGCTCCTTGCTGGGAACTGGATCGATGGTGTCTCTGGTTTATGGGGCAGGAGCAATTGGTCAACTATTGTGCGGCCGCTTGGCGGATCATTACTCAGAACGTCAACTTTATTGTTCTTTGTTTTTGATTACGGTACCTATAGTTGCTTTGGCTAGTCAGCTTACAGAAATTCCACTGGTTTTGAGTATGATGCTTGCTGTTTTTTTGAGTTCCGGTGCACTTCCAGTAGAAAACACTTTGCTTGTTAGGTATGCTCCAAGTCATAGGCATGGGATGGTATTTGGCAGTAAATTATTGTTGGGTTTTGGCTTTAGTGCCTCAGGAATATATTTGTCCGGATGGATTTATGATCTCAGTGGAAGTTTCAACTGGCTTTACGCTTTACTTGTTTTGCTGGCAAGCGCAGTGGCCATCATTGCCTTTTTTCTTCCCGGACAGCGCGTTCCTCAACCTGCCTGACCGGCACTTCCAAAAAGTTTCTATCACTTTGGATCTTCTCTTAAAGGGCAAAAAACTGGAATCAGTTTGGTATGGTGCACCTCCGGAAGTAGCTCCAACGCTAGTATTCCTGCATGAGGGGTTGGGCTGTGTTTCCATGTGGCGAGACTTTCCGGAAAAACTTGGACGAATGACTGGCTGCGGCGTACTAATATACAGCAGACTCGGTTATGGTGAATCGGATTCGTGCGAACTCCCCCGCTCTTTGAGTTTTATGCACCAGGAAGCTCTGGAGGAACTGCCGGAAATTTTAGCTCAGTGCAAAATCCGCAAGTTCATTCTGGTGGGGCACTCTGATGGAGCTTCGATTGCTTTAATTTATGCAGGAGAAAGTTCTGCAGATAGTTTACTTGGCATTGTCAACGAAGCACCACACGTTTTTTGTGAACCACTCACGACCCGTTCCATTGAAAAGGTGCGTGACCTCTTCCAGTCAGGAAATCTTCGTGAACGCCTCAAAAAACATCATGGAACCAATATTGACTGCGCCTTCCACGGTTGGGCAGATGTCTGGCTTCATCCTGATTTTACAGAATGGAACATCGAATCATGTTTGCCGAAAATCAGGGTTCCGCAATTAGTTATTCAGGGTACCGATGACGAATACGGAACTTCTGCCCAGGTTGAAGCTATTGTTCGTCAATCCGTAGGCAGTGTAAAAACGTGTTTTCTGGACAACTGCGGTCATTCTCCGCACCGTGATCAGGAAACGCAAACTTTGGAAGCTATGGCTCAATTCGTACGGAACTTACCTGTTTGATGAAAAGCACCAACAGTTTACGAGCCAAATCACTTGCATTTTACCAGAGCAGGCTTTATCGTTAGCAGATAAAAATTTAGTTCCAGAATGTTCACCTTTCCCGAAAAACGAGTACGGGAGATTCTCATTTTTCAACCAATTATTCTGCTATGCCTACCGTACTTTTGCTAAATGGCCCAAATCTTAATTTGCTGGGGACTCGTGAACCAGAAATTTACGGTTCAACGACCTTGACGGAAATCGAAGAACAAGTTTCGGCTTCACTTCGTGAACGCAACATTGAGTGTGAGACCTTCCAGTCAAATTCTGAAGGAGAAATTATTGACTGGCTGCATTTACATCGGGAGGCAGATTTTTTACTTTTGAATCCAGGGGCATTGACTCATACCAGTGTTGGTCTGCGGGATGCAGTGCTGGGCGTAGAAATACCTTTTCTGGAAATCCACCTTTCCAATGTTCATCAGCGTGAAGAGTTTCGACATTGTTCCTATTTTTCAGATATTGCGGTTGGGGCACTAGTAGGTCTTGGAGTCAAAGGTTATTTACTGGCAACGCAGTTTGCAGCAGATTTTCTCGAGCAAAAAGGAACATCTGCAGCCAACAACTGATTCAAAGTTTTTACTGTTCGGTCCCTCCGTACTTTTTTGCTCGTTATGAGATTTTCCTCAACCACCATTTTATTATCATTCAACATTCTGCTCGCTGGAGTTGCCTCCTATATGTGGGGGGCACTGCTGAGCACGTGGCTCCAGCAGCAGATCTTGTCCATCTCAGTATCTCCACCCGGAGCTTATCAAATTGAAATTGAGAAACTTCCCGTAGATCCCGGAAAATCCCAAAAAACATTTGCAGTAATTTTGGAACGCAATATTTTTAATGCTCAAAAAACGGAAATAGAATTACCTCCACTTTTAACGGAACCAGAATTAGTAACACCGGAAACAGTCGATGAAGAAACAGTCGAGCATACCAGGTTGGCCATCGCACTTGCTGGAACGATGATCTACGGAGCAAAAAACTCATTTGCTTTCATCAGTAAAAAAGATAGTCTGCACAAATATGTAATCTATGGAATAGGAGAATGTTTTAATGCAGAAACGGTTCAGCGTGATAAAGATTGTTCGCCTGACAGCGTTAAAGTGATGGGAATCAAGGACCGGTGGGTTTTGATTCGGTACCAGGGGAAAAAACAAGCCTTGTGGATGGTCAGTGCAGTTACAGCTGGAGAAGAAGCTCCTACTGCAGTTCAATCAAAGAAGGCTCAAATTCAAACTGTACCGGTGCAAAAAGCTGCTGCTCTTGTTGTTACTACGAAAGAAAAAGTTGTTTCCAAAAATTCTGTCTCTCCGGAGGTTCCAGTTGAAGCTGAAAATACTTTCCATTTTCAGCGTGTCTGGGTTGATGAACAACTCACAAATTTTGAGCAGTTGCTTAATGATGCCCGTGTTGTTCCTACAAAAAAGGGTGAAAAATCATACTTCATGTTTCAGTACATCAAAGATGAAAGTATTTACGAAAAATTGGGATTGAAACAAAATGATATTATTTTAGATATTAACGGTTTTCTTGTTGATACAATTGGCAAAGCGCTCAAGTTGTTGGAAATACTTCAATCCGAACGTGAAATTGCAATCAAAATCGAACGGGAGGGAAAACCTGTCCAATTTCATTACTACATTGATTGAGCATCAAAGTTTGAAATTGCAAACATTTAAGCACTAAATACATAATTTGTGCGAAATAATTTCCAGGCTATAAATCTAAATTAAATAGGGTAGTTTCTGTATGAATCAGTTACCCAAAACTATGAAAGGAGTTTGGCTAACTGGCCACGGTAAACTAGACAAGCTGGATGTCCGCAGTGATATTCCGGTGCCTAAACCAACAGCTGATGATGTTCTCATTCGAGTTGGGGCTGCTGCAGTAAACAACACGGATATCAATACACGAACAGCATGGTATTCAAAAGGCGATGCGACGAGTAAGGATGCAAGTTGGACTGGCAAAGCCATTGATTTTCCCCGTGTTCAGGGTATTGACGTCTGTGGACATATTGTGGCAGTTGGCGAAAATGTCAGCAAAAGCAGAATTGGAGAGAGAGTCCTGGTTGAGCCTTGCTTAAGAGAAGTAAAAGGTAAGGCTTTGTCTCAGCCCTGGTTTTTGGGATCTGAGTGCGATGGGGGGTTCGCTGAATTTGTTTCCGTCGCTTCACGGCATGCATATCAAGTAAGGAGTACACTGAGCGATGTTGAGCTTGCCTCATTCCCTTGCTCCTATTCCACTGCGGGAAATATGCTAGCTAAATCCAAAGTCTATTCAGATGATTTAGTGCTAGTAACGGGTGCATCGGGCGGCGTCGGCTCTGCGGCTGTTCAACTGATAAAGTCCAGAGGTGCGGATGTTATTGCTGTTACGAGCGCCTCAAAGTCACAAGATCTGATTGCGCTTGGCGCTATAAAGACACTTAATCGTGATCAGAGCGTGGTCGAAGCATTAGGTGTAAACAGTGTCGATGTAGTGATTGATCTTGTTGGTGGAAAAAGCTGGCCAGCACTTCTTGAAATTCTGAGGCCTCGCGGGCGTTACGCAGTTTCTGGAGCAATTGCTGGTGCTTTCGCGAAGATTGACCTTAGAACACTCTACTTGAAGGACTTAAGTTTTTTTGGTTGCACAGTTTTAGAACCAAAGGTTTTTCCAGAACTCATAGACCTTATCGAGACCGGGAACATTAAGCCGATTGTGGCTCATACTTTTCCTCTGGAAGATATTGTTAAAGCTCAAGAGGTGTTTTTGCTGAAAAAACATATTGGAAAAATCGTACTAACTATTAATGCTTAGTGACAGTATGAATTTCATGCAGTAATGTTTGTAACCGCATAACAGTCACATACACCCTGACAGCAAAAAAGTGATGACCGCAATGTTCATGTGAATGTAGAGCCTGGGGTGAATAAACTTCCACTTCAGCCAATTTAAGGTCTTCTTAGGCTTGGGAGGCCAAAAATACAACCCTCCCGGGGTAATTAACTAAGGCTGCCATCCTTATCATAGGTTGGTAAATGTGGGACATCCTCATTCGGTTGACGAGGAAATCTTTGAGGTTAGGGAAGTTTATTATTCAATTCTTTACTACTTTGGATTACAATGCAGTTGTAACTGAACATATAACATGATTTGGTGAATTTTACAAGAAATGGGGAGGTTGTGGAGGAGTTTCAAAATGGAGTATTAAATAACTCGGAAGACAAAAATTATTCCTCCTTTATAGCATTCTTTTTCCCGATATCCCTAAGTGATGCACTCAAAACGAACCAATAAAAACGAAGTTGATTGAGAAAACCTTTCCTTTTGGAAAGTTCATCATATTTTTCTATACCACAAACAGTTTTGATATTATTTCTCATTTGATCTGTTCAGAATTTCTAAATAAGAAAATGTGGTTTCCTTAATTGGTTGGTTTAGGAGAACCAAAAATATACCATGATTCGGCCGTGTTTTCAAGAATTGGGTATTTTACTTGGAGTGTTATCTGACTGTGAAGAATTAGTGGGTGGTCAAAATAACTGCTCTAACATGCTCCACTATGCTCCACTTCTTTTTCCTTCTAGTTTCCATTCAAGGGCATCTACAGAAATTAAATCTCTGGTTACAGGTGCCCCACTTGGTAGTAGAAAGTCATGGAACCTACCCAAGACCATACCACGTTTTTTATCAGTGAATGTTTTTAGTTTTTTACGCATTTTCTCTCCTTTACGTAGTTAATTCCATTTATATTATATCAATATTTCGGTACGATTGGTGCCGAATAAACAAGATATAACAAAGATGGGTTTTTATAAAATACCTAAGTTACTGATATATAGCTTTTATTTTAGTACATATCTACTTATTCACAGTCAGACAATCAACACAAACCATTACCAACATTCTTGACAAATACAAAAAATAGTTTAGGATGACGTCTCCCTAAATTATAAATAGATAAGGGACACCATGAGTTACTGCAGAACAACGATAGTCGAATATAATTCAGAAATAGATGCTGACGAAGCTCAAGCTGATTACGTGAAAAAAGCTGCTTCGGAATTTCTGGAAGCTGAAATACTACTTGCTATCCGAACAGGCCCTACCAGTGGTGTGGCAGTTTCCGTTTACCCAGATGAAGAAACTTCTGATAAAACTATGGCAGCGAGAAATGCTAGAATGGGAAAAATGAAGGATGTGACAAAAAACCACGAGTTACATGAAGGTGAAGTGGCTCTATCCATTGTTAGATAATTTCCATTAAATATTGCGGTCTAGTTTGCTAG
>ERZ651768.2246-NODE-2246-length-13569-cov-3.824637_pt1 | contig 13569 bp, 15 predicted proteins | sample MGYA00514754_ERZ651768 | MGnify/ENA metagenome assembly ERZ651768 | reverse complement strand
CTTGACCTTGAGCCCAAGCAGCTTGGCATCGAGCGGTGCCGGTATCAGGACCTTGCGGCCCCAGGTCTGGTCATGGCGCCAGCCCACCCTGGCCAGGTAATTGGCGGTGGAGGCAAACACATCGGCCCGGTCCGTCCAGATATTGCGCCGCCCATCACCGTTGTAATCTACCGCGAAACGAAGGAACGAGGACGGCATGAACTGACTTTGCCCCATGGCACCCGCCCAAGACCCCATCATTTCCTTAGGCGCTATGTGCCCTTCGTGCAGAATTTGCAGGGCGTTCAGCAGTTCTTTTCTAAAGTAAGCGCTGCGCCGGCCGTCGTGGGCCAGGGTGGCCAGCACGCTGTCGTCGATACGCGCATCGAAGAAGGCCAAGTCCTCCTCGCATTCGTCGCCCACCTGGCGAAAGACCGATTTCAGGAAATCCTCGGCCAGGTCCGCGAGGCCCGCGATCTCACAGAAGGCCACCTCGGGTTCCACCATCCAGAACTCCGCTAGATGGCGGGACGTGTTGGAATTCTCGGCGCGGAACGTAGGCCCAAATGTATAGACGTCCGAAAGAGCCATGGCGAAGATCTCCGCCTCCAGTTGGCCGCTTACTGTCAAGAATGCAGGTTTGCCGAAGAAGTCGTCTTCGTGGGTAACGGCACCGATTTCTTTGGGCACGTCGTTCAGGTCAAGAGTCGTCACCTGGAACATGGAACCGGCGCCCTCGGCGTCGCTGGCGGTGATGATGGGGGTCTGAATGAACTGGAAGCCTCGCTGCTGGAAGAAGGTGTGGATAGCGTAGGCTACGGAATTTCTCACCCGGGCCATGGCGCCAAAGGTGTTGGTGCGGGGCCGCAGATGGGCAATCTCCCTGAGGAATTCGGGGGAGTGGCGTTTCTTCTGGAGAGGGTAGGTCTCAGGGTCGGAACCACCGAGGACGGTCAACGTCTTGGCCTGAACCTCATATCTTTGGCCTTGGCCCGGAGAATCGACCAATACGCCTTCTACGCTTACGCTGCAGCCGGTGGTGAGCGCCGCGGCCGCTTCATGGCCGGGGTTGTCTTCTTCGACCACTATCTGAAGGTCTTGGAGGGTGGAGCCGTCGGTGATCTGGAGGAAGGTGACTGACTTAGAAGAACGGCGAGTCTTGACCCAGCCTTGGATTAGAACGTCGACTCCGGCCTGTTCCTGGGCGAAAATATCTTTAATCTTGGAGCGCTGCATCAGCGCCTCCCGGAATGGATTTACTACGTGATCAACGGATGCCGGGCGTTGGTTAGACGGTGGCGGGCGCCTCGGCCCATTCGTCGGCCCATGCCTGAATCGCCTCCGCCACAGTGCGGAACGCCAAGCCCTTGGGGGACAGCGAATACTCTACAATCACCGGGCGGCGGTCGTAGACCCGGCGTCGCACGATCCCTTCCTCTTCCAGTTCATGCAGGCGCTGCGAGAGCAGGCGGTCGCTCAGTCCGTCGATGTACCCCGATATCTCAGTGAACCTTTTGGGTTCAGCCAGAAGGCAACGGAGAATCAGGCAGGTCCATTTCTTGCCTAGGACCCTCATCGCATTTTCGTACTTCGGACATGGTGTATCGCAGTTCATAGTGCTCCTCGCCGCGATGCTGGTCGTGGCTGAAAGACATGATGGTCTCAGAACCACAGGCGAACCAACTATTTCATTTTAATACGCCGGATCTTAGTAGTCTATACTAACTAATAATTTAATAGTTGATTAATAATAATCCAGTAACTAATATAAAATTATGGACTGAGATTCGGGTAGGACGAATAAAGGAACAGGTTAGCAAAAACGGATGACGGCAAAGATTTCGGCCAGAATGCCCTACAGCAACAACAGCCCACTTTATAAGGAACAGAAATCATAATGGCAACTCTTAGTATCGGAAAAGCCCACTTCACGATCTGCGCACACAACAATCACTACTCTGAGGTAGGAAACCAAGACAGGCCGGGGTTCATGGCCAACCTGTACCGTTTCATGTCCTCCGTCCAAGAAGCGGCCGACAAGTACGCCGACTACAGGTATAATCAAACCGACTGGCGGGCGATTCGTCCCTAGGGGCAATCATCGACCGGTTTTTGAAGGCCCCGTCCTTCCCTGAAAAGAACAGAGGAAAGGCGGGGCCCTTTGCTATCTAGATCTCAGGCCGGGCGGAGCTCCACTCGGTGGCCGCTTCGTAGGCATGGGCGGTCCGCAAAAGGGTCTCCTCGGAGAAATGGGGGCCTATGAATTGCATCCCTACTGGTAAGCCGTCCGAGAACCCGCAGGGCACTGAGAGGCCGGGCAGCCCGGCGATATTCACCGGCAGAGTGCAGACGTCGATCAAGTACATCTGTACCGGGTCTCCGGTCTTTTCGCCGATCTTGAACGCCGTAACTGGAGAGGTCGGCGTGACCAGGGCGTCCACGTCTTGGAACACCCTGTCGAAGTCCTGCCGGATTAGTGTCCTAGCCCGTTGCGCCTTCAGATAATAGGCGTCGTAATAGCCGCTGGAGAGGGCGTAAGTACCCAGCATGACGCGGCGGGTGACTTCCGGGCCGAACCCATATTCCCGGGTTTTCTCCATGGCCTCCCACATATCGTTGGTGTCCTGGTACGAGTAACCGTACTTGACACCGTCGTAGCGGGCCAGGTTGGCTGAGCATTCAGACGGCGCGATGATGTAGTAGCAGGCCAGCGCGTATCGGGTCGTGGGTAAGGACACGGGACGCACCGAAGCTCCAAGTCCCTCCAGGGTGGACACCGCCTCTTCGACGGCCTTACGCGCCCCGGAATCCATTCCGTCCACGAAATACTCTTCAGGCACGCCCAACCTCATACCCTTGATGTCTTGGCCCAAAGTGGCGGTATAATCGGTGGGCTCTCGACGCACCGAAGTCGCGTCACGGGGGTCGTGTCCGGCGATGGCATTTAAAGCCAGGGCGCAGTCCATCACCGAGCGTCCCACAGGGCCGATCTGGTCCAAGGACGAAGCAAATGCGATCAAACCGTAACGGCTGACCAGTCCGTAAGTTGGTTTCAGTCCCACCACGCCGCAGAGGGCGGCGGGTTGCCGGACGCTGCCTCCGGTGTCAGAGCCCAGGGCGTAGATAGCCTCTCCCGCCGCGACCGAGGCAGCGGCGCCACCGCTACTTCCGCCGGGCACCCGGTCCAAGTCCCAGGGGTTCCTCGTCAGGTGAAAGGCCGAATTCTCACAGGAAGACCCCATGGCGAATTCATCCATATTCCCTTTGCCCAACATCACGGCGCCCTGGCCCATGAGCCGTTCAACCGCCGTGGCGTTGTAGACCGGAACGAAATTCTCCAGCATCCGGGAAGCGCACGTGGTGGGTACGCCCTCCGTACACATAACGTCCTTGATCTGCACCGGCACGCCCGTAAGCGGCCCGCCTTCGCCCGCGCCCAACATGCGGTCGGCGACTGCGGCCTGGGACAAGGCGGTCTCCGGAGTCAGGGTCAGGAAGGACTGGACCCGGTCTTCTACGGCGTCGATCCGGTCCAGACAGGCCTGGGTGAGTTCAACCGAGCTGATCTGGCGTGAGGTGAGCTGGGCGTGGGCTTCCTGGATACTGAGCCAATTGAGATCTGCCACGCCCTATTCCTCCAGCACCGCGTTCACCCGGAAGAATTCTCCTTCCCGGCGCGGCGCGTTCTTCAGTACATCTTCCGAGTCCAGGGAGTCTTCGGCCAGGTCATCGCGCATCACGGTCTGGAGTCCTCCGGCGTGGCCGGTGGGTGTGACGCCCGAGGTGTCGAGCTCATTCAGCACTTCGAACTGCTCCAGGATCTGTGAGAGTTGTTCGCCGAACATCTCGATCTCTTCTTCGGTGAGGCCGATGCGGGCCAAAGAGGCTATGTGTTCTACCTGAGAACGTTCAAGGGGCATGCCTAGACCTCGTGGTTAAATTCGCTATGATCAATGACCGTGAGAGTACCTGTGGTCATGATTGTCATCTAAGTCATGACCGCGTTCTTCCTCGTGTTCAATCTGATGCTCGGTGTTGCCAAGTCTATGCCTGTGGAATTCCTCTCCGGCCAGGCCCACCGGGTCCACATGCACGGTGGCGTTCGACAGGTATTTCAGATTGTGGAGCAGTTGGTGGTGCACGTCTTCTGCGATGTCGTGACCGGAGACCACCGAAAGGCTAGGGTCGACGGCGATGTTAACTTCAGCCAACATCTTGTGTCCCAGCCAACGCACCCGGACTTCTGGGGCCTCCCGAATCCCGTGGGTAAGCGAGGCTACGTCCCGAATTTCGTCGGGCACTTCCGGCTCGACTCCGTCCAGCAACCGGGAGAACACTGATTTTGCCGTTTCAACAACTATACGCAAAATAGCCACGGATATCACCAACCCGACGATGTGGTCGGCCAGGGGATAGCCCAGCCAGACACCCAAGGCTCCAAAGAGGACCGCCAGGCTGGTCAGGCCATCGACTCGGGCATGGTGGCCATCGGCGCTCAACGCCGCGCTGCCGATCTCCTTGCCGACCTTCATCCGGTAGAGAGCCACACCTTCATTGCCCGCGAACCCGATGACGGCGGCCATGGCCACGATCCATAAGTAATCGATTTCCCGCGGGTTGCCCAACCTGTTGATGGACTCGTAGGCGGCGAAGATGCCTGTGGCCAAGATGGGCAGAACGATGAGCAATAGCCAGCCAGGTCTTCAGCCCTAACGTACCCGTAGTTGAACCTCTTTGTAGGCAGTTTCCGTGACAGAGTGAAAGCCGCCCACAGTGGCAGGGCGGTGGCGGCGTCGCCGAAGTTGTGGATGGTGTCTGCCAGGAGCGCTACGCTGCCGGTGAACCCCACGATCACCAACTGGACTACGGCCGTGACCAGCAGTACCGCTAAGGAGATCTTGGTGGCCCGGATACCCCGGCCGCTGGCCAAGATCTCTCCGTCCACTGCTCCGTGGGAATGGCCGTGGCTTACCTGAGCGTCTTTGTCTGACCCGCGATGTGCGCGCATCTGTTTGGCCTCAAAACCGCCTAATCAATGTATCACCTGGCCGGGCGAGACAATAACTGTGATCGCAACGGGTACCGGCGAGACGGAAACCGGTCTCTGTGCTGGCACTCCATCCGTGGCTGTCAGGCATTCGTTGCTGTATAGTTGGCTGTTCACTCTGGTGTTCTATATTTCCTGGTACCGATGTTTCGCTCATTGATCAACTGGCGTCTGAAGACGCCGTTCTACTACGGATGGCTGGTGCTCGCCATCTCTGCCGTGGCAACCTTCGCCGCCAGCGGGCTTACCCAGGTGGTGTTGGGCGGCGTTCAGGTCTACATCACCGACGAAAGCGGATGGGATGACGGCAGCCTAGCTTTCGCAGCTTCATTGGGTACCTGGTTGTCCGGCATGATTGCCCCGTTGATCGGCAAGTTGGCCGACCGCTTCGGACCGCGGTGGCTGATGCCCTTCGGCCTGATCACCGCCGGGATATCCTTCTTTGTCATCGCCGGTTCCAATTCGGTGTTCCAGTTCTATGGGGGATATGTGATTGGCCGGGCGGTGAGCAACCCGGTGCTGGTGGGGTTGGTTCCCAGGACTGCGGCCGTCAATTTCTTCCGGCAGCGCCGCAACATGGCCCTGGCATTGGTATCCACATTTCGGCCTATCGCCGGCGCGATCAATATCCAGATAATCTCGTTGATCGCCGCACATCAGGGCTGGCGGGCGGCCTACCGGTACCTGGGGTTCTTGAGCTTCTTCCTGATCTTGCCCGTTGTGCTGTTCGTAAGGCGCAGGCCCGAAGATATCGGCCTGCTGCCCGATGGGGCAATCTCCGCTGGGTCGTCCGTGGGTAACGCCAAACCCCAGACGATGACGCCGGAGTTCAGCTGGACCGCCAAAGAGGCCCTCCGGACCCGGGCCTTTTGGCTGTTATTAACCATCACGGCATTGGGCACATTGGCTTCCAGCGCCACCGGCTTCAGTTTAGTGCCTTTCTTGGTGCACGACGCAGGGTTATCCACCGCCGCCGCCGCGGGCGTCTTGAGTCTGGGCACGTTCTTGGCCGTGACCAATCTGTTCTGGGGCTATCTGGCCGACAAGATCACTCCTCGGCGGAGCCTGATCATCATGATGGTCGGAGCGGGCGGGATGATGGCTTTCTTGCTTTCGGTCGATTCAGTTGGCAGTGCTTTGATCTTCGCCGTGATCTGGGGAATATTTTCCGGGGGCCTTGGGTCGTTGGAGAACATGGTGCTGGCCGGATACTTCGGGCGCGGCTCTTATGGCACCATCCTCGGAGTTTTTTCGCCGCTACAGATGGTCGCCCTGGGACTTGGGCCCGGCCTGGCTTCGACGGTGAGAGCGTTGGCAGGCGACTTTTATATCCTCTACATCGCCATGGGTGTGGCCTATTTCATCTCGGCGGTGTTGATGTACCTCGCCAAGCCGCCGCCGCGCCCGGTACGGGAATCTATAAAGGCGGTATTGCCGGGGGATTAGCTCATCTCTGAGCCGCCCGATACGCTGATGGAAAGGCCGGTCATGTAATCTGACTCGGCCGAGGCCAGGAAGGCCGCCAAGCGGGCTATGTCGTCGCCCTGAGCGATGCGGCCCATCGGGACTCTGAACGCCCGCTCACGCACCATGTCGGCCCGGAACTCTTCGCCCGACTCGCCCTCCGGGGCCAGCGCTCCCGCGATGAAGTCGACCCGCTCGGTGTCCACCAGCCCGGGACAGATGGCGTTGACGTTGATCTTGTTTACAGCCATCTCTTGGGCCATTGCCTGGGTGAACCCGATCACGGCGAACTTCGACGCGCAGTAGGCGGCATAACGGGCGATTCCCCGTTTACCGGCACCGGAGGATATGTTGATAATCTTGCCGCCGCCGCCCCGGTTGACCATGTGAGTCGCAACCGCCCGTGACACCAGATACGTGCCTCGTACGTTGACTCGCTGCACCTCGTCGAAGGCTTCTTCCTCCAGTTCCAACACCGGGACCCGGTCTTTGCCCGGCCTGGAACCGGCATTGTTCACCAGGATGTCGATTTTCCCGAACTGGTCCAGGGTCTTGGCCACCATGTCGGCTACCTGGACGCCGTCGGATACGTCTGAGAATAGTCCCAATGATTGGCGGCCTTTGGATTCGATCTCTTCCACTACGCTGTTCAGTCCAGCCCAGCCGGCCTGACGGTCCTCGGCGCGGATGGCCGTGGCGCTGGCCTCGATGTCGGTTACAACGACGTCGGCCCCTTCTTCGGCTAAGCGCAGGGCGATGCTCCGCCCGATGCCGTGCCGCCCGCCCGCGCCGGTCACCAGGGCAACTTTACCGCTAAGGTCGTACATTTTGTCCTCACAGATACATGATGCTTGGAAAGCTAATGCAGTGTAGCGAATGGGGGCTTGGTGTGCTAGAGGGCCAAAAACAAACGTAGAGGCATCCCGATTCCATCGGGACCGTTCCCCTGCGTTTCCCGCTAGGCACCCGCTTCTTCGACAGGCAGGGACGAGGGACGCCAGGCTTGCCAGACCACGCCCTTGCTGGGGGAAAATAGCATCGCCGCCAGGAAAAGCCCGGTTGCGACTACCACGATACTGGGACCTGTGGGCAGGTCGGCGTGGAACGACAGGTAAAGCCCAGCCACGCTGGAAACGAACCCGGTGGCCACGCTGATGGCCATGATTCCCGGCAGCCGGCGGGCCAGGAGGGCGGCGGTTGCGGCCGGGGTGACCAGCAGTGCCAATACCAATACGATGCCCACTGCCTTAAGCGAGGCAACAGTTGTGATGCCCACGAGCAGCGGCAACAGATATTGGATGAACCGGACGGGAACGCCGGACGCGGCGGACATGGTGGCATCGTATGCCGTGAATAGTAATTCTTTGTAGAAAGCGATGATAACCAGGAGCACTCCTCCAGCTACTAGGCCGATCAGCAAGACTTCGCCCCAGGAAACACCCAGGACGTTGCCGAAGAGCAACCCGAAGAGGTCGGCTGTGTAGTTGTTAACCCGGCTCATCAAGATGATTCCCACGGCGAATCCGCTGGCGAAGATGATGCCGATGGCCGTGTCCAAACGGACTTGAGCGCGGCGGCTGATGAAGGTGATGGCGAGCGAAGCCGGCAACGCCCAAGCAAAGGCGCCCCAGAAGATGCTTCCGCCGAAGAAATAGGCGACCGACATCCCAGCCAACGACGAGTGGGCCACGGCGTCACCCATGAAGGCCATGCCCCGCAGAACTACAAAGACGCCGACGACCGAGCAGACCAGCGCGGCAAACGACGCCGCCAGCAACGCCCGTTGCATGAAGGTGAATTCCCACGGTTCGGTAAAAAAGTCAATCATGCCTATCACACGCTTATTAGTGAGACGACTATCAAATCAATCATGCTCGTGGTCTGAGTGATCCACTTCCGGCGTACCGTCCGGGTGGGTATGGTGTTGAACGGCATAGGCCTGGCCGTCGAGATGCACCATGAGCAGGTGGGTGCCAAAGGTCTCGCCAAGGACCTGCTCGTTCAGCACCTCAGAAGGCTTACCGAAGGCGATCAGCCGCCGGTTTAGGCATGCCGCCTTGTCGCACCGGGAAGAAACGCAGGACAGGTCGTGGGTGCTGAGGACCACAGTGGCGCCTTTGCTGCGCAGTTCGTCCAACAGGTCCAGCAATTGATGCTGCGCGGTGGCGTCCAACCCTGCCATCGGCTCGTCCAGAAGCAGTAGCTCGGGATTGTGAGCCATGGCCCTAGCCAAGAGCACTCGCCGCCTTTGGCCGCCGGAGAGTTCCCCGATCAGCCGGTCCCGCAGGTCGAACATATTAACCAGTTCCAGTGACGCATCGGCGGCCTCCCGGTCCTCTTTGGTGGTGCGGCGAAACAGGCCGCGGCGGGAGTAACGGCCCATTAGCGCCACGTCGAACACGGTCACCGGGAAGTCCCAGTCAACTAGCTCTGTTTGCGGGGTGTAGCCAACCAGGTGCCGTTTCGGAGCACCATTCCGGCCCAGCACCGAGACTCCCCCTCTCAGCGGTTTCACCAGTCCCAGAACGGTCTTGATCAACGTCGATTTGCCCGAGCCGTTGGGCCCGATGATGCCCACCATGTCGCCCCGGTCGACCTGAAAGTTGACTGCCTCCAGGACCGGGTTGCCGTTATAACCGGCCCACAAATTTCGGACCGCCAACGCAGACCCGCTGGCCGGGTCCGCTGACTCTATCTTCTCTAGTATTGGTTCTGCACTCATAGGTCTCTGGCTATCTCAGGAGCCTGGCCAGGCTCTTGGCGTTGAATAGCATCATATCGATGTAGCTGGCGGCTTCGCCTTCTTGGACGTCGGAATAGATGGGACCGACTTCTACCCCTGCTTCTTCGGCGGCTTTCAACAGTAATCCTGAGTTGAACTGGGGTTCGGCGAAGATAGCCGGAATCCCTTGAGTCTTTACCCGTTCCAAGATCTCGACCACCGGGCCCGGAGATACCTGGCTGGCGTCGCTGCTGACCAGGGAGGTAATCTGCCAACTGTAGCGCCTGGCGAAGTGGCCAAAGGCGTCATGGAAAGTGATTAGATGCCGCCGGTCCGATTGGATCGTGTTCAAAGTGCTTTCGATGTCGAAGTCCAGCTTGGTCAACGCATCCGCGTACGAATCGAAATTCGCCTCGTATTCGTCCGAATTTTCCGGGTCGGCGGCGACCAGTCCGTCCCTGATGCCCTCCGCGTACTTGACCGCGAAGACCGGGTTCTGCCAGAAATGGGGGTCATCTCTGTCGGGGCCTAGTTCCAGCAGCGTCCCGGCGGCGAACACGCGCACTGCGTCATCGGACGCGGAGCCGTCGATCAATCTGTCGAGAAATTGGTCCAGTCCTCCCCCGTTGGAGACCACCATTGCGGCGCTGCTCACCGTTACGTTGTCGGCCGGGGTGCTCTGAAAAGAATGGACGTCGGCGCCCGGCGGGACAAGGGCCGTCACATCCACCAGTTCACCGCCCACGTTCTTCACCATGTCGGCCAGCAACGCCGTAGTCGTCACAACGGGCAGACGGGTCCCGGTAGCGGTCTGCTCCGGAGACGATGAGCCGCAAGCTGATGCCAGCAGAACGATTGCCATCGCTGCTGATATCGCCCAGACCGATTTTGGTAGGCGGAGAATTTGCCACCGGCGCCTCAGGTTGAAATGATTAAGTATCAATTGATTTGGTTTTTGAGAGTAAGTATCAATAAGGGTAAAAAAGAGACTAAACCGCTGAAAGTTCCGCAGAAGATTCAGATCTACTGCACGACCGGCACCGGCCGTAAACCTCCAGCCAATGTCCGCTTAGTTCGAACCCGTGGCTGGCTGAGGTATGTTGTAACAACTCTTCGATATCGCAGCCCAACAGGTCTTGAGACGACCCGCACTCCACGCAGAGCAGGTGATGGTGGTGTCCCCGGTGGCTGAGCTGGTAGTGAAGATCGCCGTCTTCCAGCAACACCCTGCAGAGCACGCCGGTTTCAACGAGCAATTTTAAGGAGCGGAAGATGGTCGCCCTTCCCAGGGATGGCAACTGCTCCCGCAGGTCTTCGGCCGTGAAGTGTTTGTCCTGGTTGGCGATGACCTGGGCCACCGCCCTCCGGGGCGACGTGGACCGGTAGCCCTGTTGCTCCAGGGTCTCCAATAATTGTTCGGCCAGGGCATTGACCCGTTTACGCATACGATTCCGCTAGTTGGACTCGAAATGAGACCAAGTATCTTTAATGATTTGACTCTATCACAGGGTCATAAGGGAGTCAATTTGGGATCCTGGCGCCTATTCCAGATGCCAGGTGTCGCCAGCCGGAGGCCAGGGGTTGTCGTCGACCAAGACCTGGGACAGTTGAGTGAATGCCCCTTTCATGCCGGCGGGGTGAAGCCAGATGCTGTTGAAGCCTAGGTTCATGTAGTTCGAAGTCACCCTGGATGAGGTGTACCGGGCGTCTTGACCCTTCAGGTAGTTGTCCATGGCCAGGGAATCCTCGATCTCGTAGATGGTCAGGTAGATACCCTCGCCGTACCGTTCCAAGAACCGCGCGGATGGGACATCGCTGCCGGTGGGCTGGGCCAACTCGATGAAGGTGCCTTTGCCGTTAAGGGGAAGGACCGCAATCTCCAGGTCGGTGAAGCTAACTTGGAATCGTTTTGTGGGTCTGATTCCGAACATCTTTTCCCATTTGTCTATGGCCTCGTCCAGGTCACGGACCAACACCGCCATCTGGCGTATCTGCTTGGTTAGCGGCTTGTGCTCCAAGGTCTGCCAGTCCGGCCCGGCAGAAGGCCAAGGGTTTTCGCCGCTGGTCACCTCGATGATCTCCAAGAACGCGCCGTTGGCCGAAGACGGATGGATGAAAGCGTGGCGGTAGTCGTCTGTCACCGGTTCCTCGGACAGGCGGACGCCCATGGACTTCAGGTTTGGGATTAGGCGGTCGTATTCGCTGGTCTCGAAGATCAGCATGTAGGGGGCCTCGCCGCGGCGCTCTAGGTAGCGGGCCGCCGCGGATTCCTCCGAAGTTGGTTGGAGGAGTTCGATGAATGTGCCGGCCCCCGCTGGGAGTACCGCGTTCAGTAGGCCGTAGTTGGTCAAGTCCTCGGAGTGACAAGTCTCCATACCCAGGTGCCGCCGGTACAGCTCTTTGCCTTCCTCCAAGTCCTTGACTAGAAACGCAACCTGCCGCAGCCGTTCCAACATCTTTTAACCTATCAGTGCGGGTGGACTATTTGTTCGTGGATAGACAAGCATAAGGAAAAGCGGCGGGCCGCCCGCCTAACGGCTTACCAGCACGACTATCGCCTTGCCACCCACGTACCGCTCGCCCTCGGTGCCGGTCATGAGGATGTCGCATTCCACCAGGTTTTCGCCGTCTTCTTCCCGTAGGTCGGTGATGGTTGCGGCCAAAGTCAGCGCCCGGTTATGGGGCACCGGCTGCCGAAAAACCAGGTCCAGGTCTTTGATCGATCCGGGGCCACCCCAGTTGGTCAGCAATTGGGCCATCATTGCCATCGTCATGATGCCAGGGACGATGGTGCCTTCCATCCCAGCCTTGGCTGCGATATCGGGATCCGTGAAGCGGTTGGGTTTGGGTGCGCCCCAGACGTCGCAGAAATTGGCCACCTCTTCGTCGGAAGCGACCTTCTCCACGGGCCCGATCTCGTCACCCAGTTCTATCTCATCGTAATAGGGCAAAACACTCTCTCAGTAAGATCCATTTCTAGGTTGAGTCCGCTATTCGGTCTGTCAAAGTAGCTGATCAGCAGTCATTTTTTGCTCAAACCGCCACTGTGTGGCTCACTCTCGTTTGGCGAAGGACTCTTGGACCTCGGCAACCACCTGGCCGTCTTGATTGGTGAACGTCGTCTCCCAGACTACGAAGACCATGGTTCCGGAACGCCCGGTCTTGGCGTAGACATCTTTCAGGTGGGAAGAGGCGGTCAGTTGGTCACCGGCGTAGACCGGCACTTTGGGTTCGACCCGCTGGCCGGCGTGCATCTGGGTGCGGCCGAACTTGACCTTCACATCGGGCAGTGAAACTTGGCGTACCAGGATGCAGCAAAGAGTCGGCGGGGCGATCCGTCCCCGGTATCCGGCTTCCTTGGCGCCGTCATCGGACTTGAAAGCGGCCCCGGCCTCTCCGGTGCTGCTATTGGCCCGGTCTATGAGCTCATTGGTGATCTCGAAGGGACCGGCGACATGTTCTACTCCGTACAAGGACCGGTCGTATTCAAGTTCCATGGCCATAGTTGTGTCTCCTTAATCTCCGGGCCCCGGTCTCTTCAGGAAGCGCCGTTAACGACATTCTCCAGCCAAACCGGCTGGAATTCCTTGCTGAGCAGGGCGTCCACTAGGTTGTTTTCATTCTTGATCGCCGATTTGAAGTCGGTCATGCAAGTCGCGATGTGGCTGGTCAGATGGGCATCACTGCCGCCGATGCCCAGCAGATTGTGATTATTGCAGAGCTCTTCGGCTCGTTCGTTCTCACCCGCGCGGCTGCCCCCGTTAAGGCGCTCAACGGTCTCCACATCGTCGAAGACCTCTCCCTGGGAGACATATTCGGTTAGGCCGATGCCGAACCGCCCGGGGTGTGCCGGCACGGCGATGGCGTCGTGCTGGCGGGCTGCCTGCATCAAGGCCCTGGCATCCATACGGACGTCGCCAAAGTCAATCGCTTGGGTCAGAGCTTCAGTAACGCCGTAGACCAGGAAATGGCCGTAGCGTGTGTCCAATTCGGAGCCTTTCAAGACCAGAACTTCATATTGGCTGGCAAGGTTCGAGTAGTCTTTATCGAAGTCGAACTTTCGGTGCTCGGTGAGCACGATGCCGTCGACGGTATGGCCGCGCTTTCGCAGCACTTGAATCCATTTTACGTATTGGTCAACCGTGGCCCGGGAGTCGTCGGACGACACGGAATGGCTATGCATGTCCAGGTACAAGGTTAGGAAGTTCCCCTGTTGGTGGTGTGGCCCGGGCCCGGTCGATCGCCAGTGGCAGTTGCCGGAAACAGCGAATCAGCGGGCGGGCAAGAATCTGATTCAATCATAATAGTTGCCGCTAAATTCATCAACCGCTCCGACGGTTATCGTGGGCGAAATACC